>Ga0265295_1000177_pt1 | contig 133830 bp, 131 predicted proteins | sample Munlansysbiofilm_FD_192503 | JGI IMG/M metagenome (GOLD analysis project Ga0265295, IMG submission 192503) | Leachate microbial communities from a municipal landfill in Southern Ontario, Canada - Methane capture system biofilm | ecosystem: Engineered > Solid waste > Landfill > Unclassified ... | reverse complement strand
CTTTAGGGCGCACTAACAAGGCCGAACCCCAAGACAAGCCAACACCAAAGCCCGAGAGCATAGCGTTCTTCCACTTGCCATCAAAGCCATAATGCTCAAGCAGCATAGGAATCGACGATGACACTGTATTGCCCGCGCCAAACATATCTTTAATGACTTTAGATCCGTTGTCACCAAGGCGCTTAGCAATCGCATCAACAATCGCCCCGCTGCCCTGATGCAAGCAAAACGCATCCACTTCATCCATATTCATCTGCAACTCATCCAGCACTTCTTGCATATGCGGAATAATTTTCAAACAGGCAAAGTTAAATACTTGGCGGCCATTCATATGGAAGTTGCCGTCCTTAACCACAAGGTACTCAGCACCACCACCATCACCACCAAATCGAGCCGGTCCCAACTCCCAAACTGGATCTTCAGTGATCCAGGTCGCAGTTGCTGCATCACCAAACAATAACGTGGTCATACGATCAGCGCGATCAACTATTTTCGAGTACGGATCGGCTGTGACTAAAATGGCATTTTTAAGCCCTGTGGCCTGCATAAAACCTTTAAGTACATACAGGCCATACACATAACCCGAACAACCCAGCGACACATCAAAGCAGGCGGCATGGGTCGGCAGACCCAACTTATGCTGAACAATCGCTGAGGTGTGCGGCAGGCCTTCAGCATCACCATTTTGCGTAACTATGACTAACGCCTGCACATCTTCGAGTTTTAAATCGGGATTTTTCGCCAATAGATTCTGTACAGCACGCACGGATAAATCTGAGGTTTCTTCATTGTCTGCTTTCACAGACAATGTCGTTGTGCCTAATTTATTCTGCACAAACTCTGCATCGCGCTCAAAGCTTAGCGCTTGCGCGATATTATCAATTCTGCCTTCCGGGATGTAACTTGCAATACTGCGTATGCCAATCATCGTGCATCTTCCACGTTAAAAGCCGCCTTATATGACCACCAACCCAGTGCTCGACTTAAGAGTCACTGTCGGATAAAAAAATACGCGCATTGCTGCACGTTTTCTGCGGGTGGCCAAACCTCAAATTCTGTTCCAGCTATGACGCACCACAATAGCCTGACGACACATTGCATGCTATAGGCAAAAGGGCGTAAGCAGTTAAATTAACATAATCAGCCAGCACTATAACACTGCATCGCCTGTCATCTGCCCAGCAAACGCGTATATCCTGCCCATGACATTCACTCAGCAACGGTCTTTGCAATGACAGTTTTGACCCACACTATAGCCTTACCCGCTAACTATCAAAGCACCGCCTTTTTAAGCTTTCATCAACGTGACAGCCAACAACTGGCCGAACGGGTCAGCGCTAACACCCTTGAAAAAGGCTTAATCTGGGCGCAGCAACCGGCCTGTTTATCTATCCGTTTCACGCCCGCACACGCTCACGCACAACTGCAGTTTGCCGCGCAACAAAGCATCCCTGCCCATGCGCTAAAGCACTGGCCCGCTTGGCTGGAGTATTTTTTAGGCCTGCAACAACCGATTAAGGCGTTTCTTGCACAGCATCAACAGCATCCTGAGTTAGGTGCGTTATTGCGCCAGCAGCCAGGCTTACGCGTAGCACAAACCAGCAGTCCCTTTGAGGCGCTAAGCTGGGCGATTATCGGGCAACAAATTAGCGTAACGGCAGCATTAAATATACGTCGCCGCTTTATTCAGCTGGCCGGCGTGCAGCATGCATCAGGACTCTACTGTTATCCGGATGCGCTAGGTGTCGCCGCCCTATCCATTGAGCAGTTACGCAGTGTTGGCTTGTCCTTCAATAAAGCACGTGCCATAGCACAGGTCAGTCAGTTACTCAGCAGCCAAAGACTACTCTTTCCAGATCAGGTGAATGCAGACACTATTGCACAGCTCAGCGCAGAGCTACTGGCAATTCCAGGCATCGGTCCTTGGACGGTTAATTACACGCTGATGCGTGGTTTTGCTTGGCTAGATGGTTCGCTGCACGGCGACGCCGCGGTACGCCGCTATCTACAGGTGCTGCTCAACACCGAGCAACTCAGCGCTAAGCAAACCGAGCAATGGCTCGCGCAATTCTCACCATGGCGCGCCTTAGTTGCCGCACATCTATGGCAGTCACAAGGTTTTAGCGGTTAAGCATTTTCTAGCGCCGGTTATGGCATAATGGCCTTCTTTTTTGTCTGTTTAAGCCCATGACACACGTCCCTGACCGCCTATTTAACACTCCGCTCGCGCAAGTCCCCGACTTTACTTTTAATGAAGATGTGGTGCGCGTTTTTCCCGATATGATTAAGCGCTCGGTGCCGGGCTACCCCACTATTGTGGAAAACACTGGCGTGCTGGCCGCGCAATTTGCCCAGCCCAACAGCACCTTATATGACCTGGGCTGCTCACTGGGCGCTGTCACTCAAGCCATGCGCCGCCATGTCAGCCACAGTGGTTGTAAGGTGATTGCGGTGGATAATTCTGCCGCCATGGTTGAGCGCTGCCGTGAGCACCTCAATGCGCAGGATGCGATGTTTCAAGAGCTGCTGGCGGTGGAGGTGATTGAGGCGGATATTCTCAGTTTAGAGCTGCAGCCCACCTCTTTAGTGGCGATGAACTTCACCCTGCAATTTATTGCCCCTGAGCAGCGTTTAGAATTACTGCAAAAGATTCACCGTGCTTTGCTGCCCGCGGGGGCGCTGATTTTGTCAGAAAAATTGCGTTTTAATGATCCAGCTGAGCATGAGATGCTCAATGAATTGCATCTGGCCTTTAAACGCGCCAATGGTTACAGCGAGCTGGAAATCGCGCAAAAACGCCGCGCCATTGAAAAAATCATGCTGCCTGACAGCCTTGAAGAAAACCGTGAGCGTTTATACAGCGCCGGTTTTAGCAAGGTTGTTGTGTGGTTCCAGTGTTTTAACTTTGCCTCTTTGATTGCCATCCCATGATTGATTACACCCCGCTCGTCCAGCAACTGGCCAACACGCCCTTACAAGACTGGGCACAGCGCATTCAACAGCAGTTTGATGATCTCTACGCCATCAGCCACGGTGATTTGCCGCGCTGGAGCGCCGCTGTGGACGCCCTGCCGCCGCTCATCCCAACCACCCGCGAACTGACGCGCGAGTTTCGTCTCGACGGCCCCTGCAGCGCCGCTGAGCGTGAACAACTGCACAGCGCTCTGCAGGGTTTAATCCCTTGGCGCAAAGGCCCTTTTCATCTGTTTGATCTGCATCTGGATACCGAATGGCGTTCCGACTGGAAATGGGATCGGGTCAGCCCGCATTTGGATTTAACTGATAAACGCATTTTAGATGTCGGCTGCGGCAATGGCTATTACATGTGGCGCATGCTCGGCGCGGGTGCCAAGACGGTGGTCGGGGTTGATCCCAACTGGTTATTCTTCTGCCAATTTCAGGCGATGCGGCGCTTTTTCGACGCACCACCCGTTTGGCATTTGCCCTTCACCTTAGAAGATTTGCCGGCCAAGCTGGAAGGCTTTGATACGGTCTTTTCCATGGGTGTGCTCTACCACCGTAAATCACCCATTGATCATTTACTGGCCTTGAAAGATTGCTTAGTCAGTGGTGGTGAGCTGGTACTAGAAACCTTAGTCATCGAAGGCGATGCTAACCAAGTCTTAGTTCCCGAGGACCGCTACGCGAAAATGCGCAATGTGTGGTTTCTCCCCTCAGTCGCTGCTTTAGAGCGCTGGCTGCGCCGCGCCGGCTTTCAAGAGGTGCGCTGCGTCGACGTCAGCCACACCTCCTGCGACGAACAACGCTCCACCGATTGGATGAAATACCATTCACTGGCCGACTTTCTCGACCCGGAAGACCCCAGCACAACCCTCGAAAGCCTGCCCGCGCCGATGCGCGCGGTGCTCGTGGCGCGTAAGCCTTAGGCGCGCACCCGTGCCAACGGAAATAAGCGCTTAAAGTTGTCTGTGGTTTGCGCGGCCAGCTCTTCATAGGGCACGCCGCGCAATTCTGCGACAAATTTTGCCACATCCTCCACATACTCAGGAAAGTTGGGCCGGCCCCGGTGTGGAATCGGCGCTAAATAGGGCGAGTCGGTTTCCACTAAAATACGATCACTGGGCACTTGCAAGGCCACTTCACGCAAGGCCTCAGCATTACGGAAGGTCACTATCCCTGAAAAGGAAATGTAATAGCCCAAATCCAAGGCGGCTTTCGCCATCGGCCAATCTTCAGTAAAACAATGCATCACCCCTGCCTGCGGCAAGGCGGCTTCACGCAATAAATCCAAGGTATCTTGTTTAGCTTCACGGGTATGCACCACCACCGGCTTGCCCGACTGACGCGCGGCCTCCAAATGCAAACGAAAGGAGTCCTGCTGCATCTGCGCAGTTTCCGCTTGGTAGTGATAATCCAAGCCGGTCTCACCCACAGCGACCACACCCGGATGGTCCAGCTCATCGAGCAACCACTGCAGAGTCGGCTCACTGCCGCGGGTTAGATCCAAGGGATGCACGCCGACTGAGCAATCGACATCGGCATAACGCTGGGTAAAGGCGCGCACTGTGGGTGCATTTTCCACACTGATACCAATGCACAGAAAATGCCCCACACCCCGCTCACGCGCAGCCTGCAAAGCGCTATCAAGGCAGCCATCGTAAGCGGTTAAATCAAGGCGATCGAGGTGACAATGTGAATCAATAAGCATAGTGACATTCATCGCAAAAAAAAAGACAAGACACACTCTATCAGGCCAACACTCTACATCGTATGAGTAGGACGCTCTGACTTAAGCACACCGGCTAAATAGGTTTCAATTTTATTGCGAGCAACAATATCACCCTCATTAAATTGCACACCCACACCCGCCGCACGATTACCTTGTGCGCCACGCGGCGTAATCCAAACCACCTTACCCGCGACGGGAAGCTTTTCTGGCTCTTCCATCAGGTTCAGCAGCATAAACACCTCATCATCCAACTTGTACTCTTTGTTAGTCGGGATAAAAAGGCCGCCATTTTTGATAAAAGGCATATAAGCCGCATAAAGCACCGAAGTGTCTTTAATGGTTAGCGACAAAATACCATGACCTGGAGCTAAATTAGGGGGTAAATTCATAGCACCTTCCTTATATGTCAGTAAGCCACTGATTCTAGTACCTGCAGGTAAACACACGCCAGCGCAGTGTGCTGATTATACGCATAGATAGACAGGCTCAGCGTGGCAACAACGCCTGCCAACGCACTAACAAACCTTCCAGTAATAAATCAGCACGCAATGGCGCACGGCGCAAAACTTTTTGCCGATGCTCCAGCAGCCAATCTTGCGTCTCAAGCAAGAGCGCTAACGGCGCTCTTGGCGCAACATGTTTTAACACCACACCCATATCGGGCAAGCCAAGCTGGCTCTCATCTTCACTGATCTTGTAGCGCAGAATTAACTGCGCCCACTGACAAAACCAATCAAAGAGCAACTCAGGCGGAATTTTCGCCCATGCCAAGGCCAAGTCACTGGGGCTGCTTTGCTGCTTAAATAATTGTTTCACCCCAGTAACCACCTGCTCACGAATGGCCAACACATCAACATGTAAGAGCTTTTGTGCATTAAGTGGCGAACCTGAGGCCAGCGCCAGCAAAGTACGGCATTGCTCTTCACTTAACTCAGATTGCTGTTGCAGCCATTGCACACTCTCGGCCTCGCTCGGCAGCGGGCAAACTTGCAAGACACAACGACTTTTAATCGTTGGCAGCAAAAAGCTAAATTGGTGACTGATCAGTAAAAAAATGGTGGAGCCAGCCGGTTCTTCCAGACTTTTTAATAAGGCATTGGCAGAACCTGTGGTCATGGCCTCGGCAGGTTCAACAATCACTACTTTACGCCCGCCTTGCTGCGAGGTTTGCAGGATTTTCGCCACCAAGGCACGTACGCTCGCAATTAAAATCCCTTTACCCTCTTCTTCTGGCTCCAATCGAGCCAAGTCCGGGTGGGTATCTGCAGCATACAATTTACACGCGGAGCATTGCCCGCACGCCTGCTCTGACTGCGGCGCTTTACAGAGCAAAAACTGTGCAAAATGCTCCGCTAAGGCACGTTTACCACTGCCGGCGGGGCCATGCAATAAATAGGCATGAGCCTGCTGACTGCGGCCAGCCAGTGACTGCCAGAGACCGGCCTGCCACGGATACAGATTATTGCTCACGCGCACGGTCCATAATTTCAACCAGGTGCACATCCAAACTTTTTTGCACATCCGCCAAGGCCTGCTGAGCATTAACCCTGCGAAAGCGCACGGGATCATTTTCAGCACGCTGCAAATAAGACTGGCGAACCTTTTCAAAGAAATCCTGCTGTTCTTGTTCAAAACGGTCTAATTTACCGCGAGCCACTGCGCGGGCCATACCATCCGCCACTGGCAAATCAAACAGCAAGGTCAGATCCGGGCGCAAATCCCCCTGTACAAACTGCTCTAGCTGCGCAATCCGTGCACAATCTAAACCCCGCCCGCCGCCTTGGTAAGCATAGGTTGCATCGGTAAAGCGGTCACAAATCACAATATGTCCGGCGGCTAAAGCAGGCAAAATCACTTGTGCTAAATGCTGGGCGCGGGCGGCAAACATTAAAAGCAGCTCGGTATCCACCGACATGCTTTCCGCATGCGGGGCTAATAAAATATCGCGTATTTGTTCAGCCAAGGCAGTGCCGCCCGGCTCACGGGTCAAAGTCACAGAAAAACCTTGCGCTTGCAATTGCTCAGCAAGGTAGGCTCGATTAGTAGTTTTACCCGCACCTTCAGGGCCTTCTAAGGTAATAAACAATCCAGGCATGATAAGAATCCTTATTGAGCGGCTGGCGCAGGGCTGGAACGGTAGTCCGCACGACGCTTAATTTGGTAGTCACGTACGGCTTTATTATGCTCAGCCAGCGTATTAGAAAACACATGACTGCCGTCACCGCGCGCGACAAAATATAAACTTTTACCCTCTTTAGGATGCAGCGCAGCATAAATCGCTTCGCGCCCCACCATGGCAATCGGGGTTGGCGGCAATCCAGCAATCACATAAGTATTGTAGGCGCTGGGACGGCGTAAATCGGCTCGGGTAATTTTTCCAGTGTAGCGCTCGCCCATCCCATAAATCACCGTGGGATCAGTCTGCAAGAGCATACCAATGGCTAAACGGCGAATAAACACCCCAGCAATTTCATCGCGCTCGTGGGCCACGCCAGTTTCTTTTTCAATAATCGAGGCCATAATCAAAGCGTCGTCGGCATTTTTATAAGGTAAATGATCGGCACGCTGCGCCCATTCTGCGGCCAATACTTTCTGTAAGCGCTGATTGGCTTGGCGTAAAATATCCAGATCCGTTTGTCCGCGGACAAAGTTATAGGTATCGGGGAAGAAACGCCCTTCTGGATGCAGATTGGCTTGCCCCAGCGTGCGCATCAACTCGCTATCGCTCAGCTCAGCAATAGTCTGCTGTAACTTGTCTTGCTGGGCTAAGGCGCTGCGCACTTGCTTAAAGTTCCAGCCTTCGACCAGTGTCACGCGGTATTGCAAGATATCGCCGGTGCGCCACTTCTCTAATAGCTGCGCCACCGTCATGGCCGGCAGTAATTGATACTCACCACTGTGTAAAGGCTGCTCATAGCCTTGCAAGCGCCAGGCTAAGCGCAACCACACAGCGCCGCGTAAGGTACCCTGACGCTCCAACTGCAAGAGCAAACCGTTCGGCGTACTGCCAGCCGGTACGTTCAGGATCTGCTCAGCGTCAATCTGCAAAGGCTGTTCAAGCGCTTCACGCTGCATCCAAAACAGCCCAGCCACTGCTGTTGCTAGCAGCAGACAGCCACTCAAAAATAAAATTGCTAACTTACGCAGCACGGCTATCCATCCACTAAATCTTTAATAAGGTCTTGCAGTTTACGAGTGAGCGGGCCGATCGACCAGTGTTGTGTTGCATAGCGTCGCACTGGCCAAATGCCGTAGAGGCTATTACAGGTCAACACTTCATCGGCTTGCAATAATTGCTGCACAGCGATATCACATACAACCGTCTCAATACCTGCCGCCTCCGCACGCGCTAACAGCTCAGCACGCATCACGCCAGCGACACCAGAGCGATGCAAAGCAGGTGTCAGCAACTGCTGTTTGTGTACGATAAAAATATTACTAAATACTCCATCAATCACACGTTTTTGCCTATCCAGCAGTACACCTTCTGCATAGGCAGGGTCTGACCACTCGGCCCGAGCCAAGACTTGTTCTAATCGATTGAGGTGTTTTAATCCAGCTAAAAGCGGCTGCTGACTCAGGCGCAACTGACAGGCAAACAATTGAATGCCTTGCTGCGCATGGCTAGAAGGCCATTGCGGGAGTCCTGACGCTTGTAGAATCCGCTGCGGTACACAGGGTTCAGGCATGCTGTAACCACGCTGGCCCGCACCACGAGTCAGAATTAACTTACAGACCCCATCACCCAGCTGCTGCATATAGGCGAGCAATTCGCCACGCAACACCTGCATATCGCAAGGAATCAGTAAGCGCTGACAGCCTTCGTGCAAGCGGGCTAAATGTCGCTCCAATAAAGCCGCGCGCCCATTGCGAACTTTAATGGTCTCAAATAGACCATCACCATAAGCCAAACCACGGTCAGCCAGCGCAAGACAATCTGCCGGCTGACCGTTAACCCAGGCTTGCACGTCTAGCTGTACCGCCGCAGTAGCAGCGAGCCATTAGTACCACCAAAACCAAAGGAGTTGGACAGTACCGCATCAATCTTCATCGGCTGTGCTTGGTTGGCGACAAAGTTTAAGTCGCAGCCTTCACCCGGCTGATCCAAATTGATGGTCGGCGGTGCGACTTGATCGCGAATCGCTAAAACACTGAAAATCGCTTCAACCGCACCCGCTGCACCCAATAAGTGTCCAGTCATGGATTTGGTCGAGCTCACAGCTAAAGCCTGCGCATGATCGCTAAACACCGTTTTCAGTGCATTGACTTCAGCCAAGTCACCGGCCAGCGTCGAGGTACCGTGTGCATTCACATACTGCACTTGGTCGGGACGCATACCGGCATCACGCAGCGCATTCGCCATACAACGCGCGGCGCCATCGCCCTTCTCCGGTGGCGAGGTCATATGATAGGCATCAGCACTCATACCAAAGCCTGCCACTTCCGCATAAATCGTTGCTCCACGCGCTTTAGCATGCTCCAGCTCTTCAAGGATCACCGCACCCGCACCGTCGGCTAAGACAAAACCATCACGCTCAGCATCCCAAGGGCGGCTCGCCGCCTGTGGATCATCATTGCGCGTGGAAAGTGCACGTGACGCCGCAAAACCACCCAAGCCTAAGCCACAAGCAGCCATTTCAGCACCACCGGCCAGCATCACATCCGCTTCGCCATAGACAATATTACGCGCCGCCATACCAATACTATGCGTACCTGTGGTGCAAGCTGTAGCGATTGCATAGTTAGGGCCTTGTAAACCCAACTGGATCGACAACACACCAGAGATCATATTGATAATAGAGCCTGGCACGAAAAATGGTGAAATACGTCGAGGACCTTGCTCTGTTAAAGTTTTGCTGGTGTTTTCAATATTGGTCAGTCCACCAATACCTGAACCCATCACCACACCAATGCGTTCACGATTGGCATCAGTCACTTCAAGGCCTGAGTCTTGCATGGCCTGTAAGCCAGCGGCGAGACCATATTGAATAAACAAGTCTAAGCGGCGCGCATCTTTGGCGGGCATATACTGTTCAATATCAAAACCTTTGATTGAGCCACCAAAACGTGTTGAAAAAGCCTCAACGTTCATATGTTCAATCGTACTGATACCGCTTTTACCAGCTAGGATGCCAGACCAGCTTTGCGCGACATCAATACCTAGTGGGGACAGCATGCCTATCCCAGTAACTACGACACGTCTACGCGACATGGCGACAACCTCTTGTTAATGTAAAATATGCTGTACAAAAAAAAGCCGCACACTCGTAACAAGTCGCGCGGCTTTCGCTGTTGCAAAGAAACCGTTTACATTACTGCGCGTGAGCGTTGATGTAGTCGATTGCTTCTTGAACAGTGGTGATTTTCTCAGCTTTTTCATCTGGGATTTCAGTCTCGAACTCTTCTTCAAGAGCCATTACCAACTCAACTGTATCCAATGAATCCGCGCCCAAATCATCAACAAAAGATGCGCTGTTCGTCACATCTTCTGCTTTGGCACCTAATTGCTCAGCAACGATTTTTTTAACGCGTTCTTCAATAGTGCTCATACTGTGTATCACTCCTAAATGGAAAAACTGGGCAACCCAAGCTGCCGCTTTGTATAAAAGGGTTTGCGCATTTTAAGCGAACTGCTTGCCCTTTGCGAACCACTTATTTGATCTATTTGTGCGTTGCATCAGGCGCAGCATAAATAGTTCTAATATTATAAACTGCAATTATGACTGAAAATACGACACTTCGGTCATATTAACAGTCATCTTAACTCATATACATGCCACCATTCACCGGAATCGTTGCTCCAGTGACATAAGAAGCCTGTTCTGATGCAAGAAAACCCACTACGTTGGCGATTTCTTGCGCTTGACCCAAACGTCCTAAAGGAATTTGTGTCAGTAAGGCATCACGCTGCGCTTCAGGCAGCTCACGGGTCATATCAGTATCAATAAAACCAGGCGCTACCGCATTGACCGTGATGGAGCGTGAGCCCACTTCACGTGCTAGAGCGCGGCCAAAACCTTCCAGCCCAGCTTTTGCTGCAGCGTAGTTTACTTGACCTGCGTTACCCATTGCACCTACCACAGAGCCAATACTGATAATTCGGCCCCAGCGTGCTTTGGTCATTCCGCGTAAAACGGCTTTGGTCATGCGATATAAACTGTGCAAATTGGTATCAAGCACATCAAACCATTCGTCGTCTTTCATCCGCAGCATTAGATTATCACGGGTAATACCTGCGTTATTGACTAGAATCAGTGGTGCACCAAACTCTGTTTGGATGCGCTCAAGGGTCGCAGCCACAGACTCAGCATCACACACATTAAGCAGCATACCGGTGCCTTGAATACCCTTATCTTGCAGTACCTGACTGATGCTTTGCGCACCTTTTTCAGAGGTCGCAGTACCAATAACAATAGCACCTTGCGCACCCAATTGCAGGGCAATGGCTTGACCAATACCACGGCTTGCACCGGTGACCAAGGCCACTTTACCTTGTAAGCTCATGTTCATCTCCATTTCAAAGCTGCGCAGCTTTCGCTGCAGCAAAGGCTTCGGGGGTCTCTAAATTATAGGTATTTACGCCTTTAATACAGCGCTTGTTAAGGCCGGACAGGACTTTACCTGGTCCACACTCAACCACGTCAGTGACACCTTGTGCAGCTAAACACACCATCGACTCAACCCAGCGTACCGGACTATACAATTGCGCTAAGAGATTTTGTTCTAAAACAGCTAAATCAGTGACCACTTCAGCGGTGACGTTTTGCACTAGGGCAATTTTAGGCTGCTGCCATTGAATTGCAGCTAAAGCCTGAGCAAATTTCTCAGCCGCCGGCTGCATCAAGGCACAATGCGAAGGTACGCTGACCGGCAAGGCCAATGCACGCTTAGCGCCGCGCGCTTTACACGCGACAATCGCACGCTCAACCGCTGCCGCAGCACCAGCAATGACCACTTGGCCCGGCGCATTAAAATTCACTGCGCTCACCACTTCACCTTCTGCAGCCTCCGCACAAGCGGCCTGCACATCAGCATCATCTAAGCCTAAAATAGCGGCCATGCCACCGGTGCCTGCCGGTACGGCTTCTTGCATTAACTGACCACGCAGCTCAACTAAGCGCACCGCATCAGCCAAGGTCAAGCTACCCGCCGCAACCAGCGCTGAGTATTCACCTAAACTGTGCCCTGCTACATAAGCAGGCAATGCCGTTGATTGAGCGACCCACACACGCCATAAGGCAATCGATGCAGTTAAAATCGCAGGCTGGGTTTTATCGGTTTGATTCAATACGTCGGCTGGGCCTTGCTGAGTTAACGCCCAAAGATCGTAGCCTAAAGCAGCGGATGCCTCGGCAAAGGTATCAAGCACAATGGACTCTGCAGCACCCATGTCTGCCAGCATGCCAACGGCTTGCGAGCCTTGGCCGGGGAATACAAACGCAAGAGAAGCCTTCATAAAAATAGTTACCTGTCATTCAATAAAGGAAGTTTGCCACGCATAGTATGCCAATAACAAACCGACTATTGGATGATAAGCTTTATCCATCCGTCACACTTTATCTATATATTGCTGCACGGCACTCGATTTAAGTGCCACTCAACCCTTGCAAATGTGCCTGCAAGCGCTCCACTAATCTTTCTTGGGTAGCAACATAGGCGACGCTAATAGCGGCCTGAAAAGCATCTTGCGAGGCGTTACCATGACTTTTCACCACCACACCATCAACACCCAACAAGCACGCACCATTATAGCGCTCGGGGGCCAACTCTGAACGTAAGACCTTTAACAAAGGTGCGGCCAACCAGGCTAATAACCACGCACGCAAACCACGACCTAAACGTTGCTTGATGCGTGCCGCGATCATTTGAGCCAGACCTTCGCTGGACTTGAGCAAGACATTACCGACAAAACCATCACAGACCACTACATCAGCATCGCCACGGAACACACCATCGCCTTCCACGTAGCCAATATAATTGATATGCGGCATCGCCTGTAATTCTGCCGCGGCCAACTTAACTTGCTGATTACCTTTATTGGCTTCGCGACCTACATTGAGTAGCGCAACGCGCGGCTGAGCCAGACCTTGAATCTGCACAGCAGCCGAGCCCATTAAGGCAAACTGCACCAACTGCTGGGCACTGACATCAACATTCGCACCTAAATCGAGCAAATGTGTTGCACCGGTCAGGGTCGGCAAAGCGGTCATAATGGCCGGCCGATCAATATGAGGTAAAGGATTTAAAATATGTTTAGCCAAAGCCATTAAAGCGCCGGTATTACCCGCACTGACACAGGCTTGCACCTGTTTATCACGCAATAATTGCAAGGCAACGCGCATCGATGAGTCAGGTTTATGACGCAAGGCATGCACAGGCAAATCAGTCATCGATATGCTTTCACTGGCGTGTTGTATCACTAACCGTGAATAATCGACTTGAGGGCATTGAGCCAGAACTGACTCAATAATCGCTGAATCACCGACCAACACCAAATGCAGATCCGGATATTCAAGCAAACTTTTTACAGACGCAGAAACAATAAGACGGGGACCATAGTCCCCGCCCATTGCATCAACTGCTATCGCTGAACCGGTCAAGGTTTACTCAGCAGAATCCTTCGCGATCACTTGACGTCCACGGTAAACACCTTCTGGTGATACGTGGTGACGTAAACGCATTTCGCCGGTGCTTTGCTCTACAGTCAAAGTACTTGCGGTAAGCGCATCATGTGAACGACGCATGTCACGCGCTGAGCGTGATTTCTTACTTTTCTGAACAGCCATAATTACTAACTCCTAAACGTTTGGGTCACGCTTTAACTGCGCCAATACACTGAACGGGTTGGACCTTTTAACCGCATTCTTGCTCGTCTCGGACTCTAGGAGTCCAGCCGGTTGCTGGCATTCTTCAGGTGGATGCATCGGGACAATGGGTAAAGTAAGCAAAAGCTCATCTTCAATCAATGCCAATAAATCTAAAGGCTCTTCACCTACTTCAAGTACGTCATACCCTTTAGGCATATGGAGCGCATCTGTGCCAGGTGTAACGACAGCATACAGAAACTCACCGCTAACAGGTATAACCGCTTCATCCAAGCAACGCTGGCAGATCATCCTAACCTCCGACTCAAGTTTAAGCTGCACTACTACAACTTTCTGCTCGTCGCGGCTAAAGTCAAACGCTACCCGAACGTGTCCGGCAGAATCTGTCAGCAATTCGCAGACCCTAGAAAAATCAGACAGAGGCAGCTCACCAGTTAAGGTGATACCACGATCTGCAAGTTTCCGCGGATCAACGTGAGGGGGAATCGGTCCATTTATCATAGGCGCGATATTCTATGGATAGACTTGGCAACTGTCAAAGGATATTGTCCTTATAGAGGATTGAATCACTGCCTCGCTGGTAAAAGGCGAGGCACATTGTAGGGGGCGATGGTACGGTTCGGCGCAGCAAAGTAAATATTGTTTCTACGCTGATGTATTATATGCCAAACTTAAACTGTAGAAATTATTTTATAAGGTCTTATGTCCACTCTGCTTTCTAGTCTACTCGCTGCATTTTTTTATGGCGCGACCTGCTTATACTTGGTGAACTGCTTATCGCGGCGTGCACCCTTTAATAAAGCAGTGGTTGCCAGCCTGTCCTTGATTGGCTTTGCTGCGCACGGCATCCACTTATTTACCCTGCTGCTGTCTGAGCAAGGTCTGTTTTTAAGTCTGTTTAATGCCTCCAGCTTAATCGCCTTTTCAATTATCGGCTTAGTTCTCTTGTGCCTAACCCGCATAGCGGTGCACATACTTCTGTTGCCATTACTCAGCCTAGGTGCTGCGACAGTGGTCTGCGCACAGTTTTTGCCGCAAGGAAATCTGCAGCCGATTAATGAAGCCCCCGGTATCTTGGCGCATATTCTATTTTCGATTCTGGCCTACGGCATGATCACCATTGCTGTATTCCAGTCTATGATTCTGCTCATTCAAGACCAACAGTTACGCAAGCGGCCTGTCTCTACTCTAATTAAGCACTTCCCGCCTCTGCAAAGCATGGAAAGCCTACTGTTTGGCTTTTTATGGGCAGGCTGGCTGCTACTCTCCTTATCTCTAGTCACCGGCTGGATGTTTCTTGATAACTTGTTCGCTCAACACTTGGTCCACAAAACCTTGCTGTCATGCATCGCGTGGCTGGTTTTCGGCACTCTTTTATGGGGTCGCCATCAGCTTGGCTGGCGCGGACATAAAGCGATTCGCTGGACCATCGCTGGCTTTTTCTTACTGATGCTGGCCTACTTTGGCAGCAAATTAGTCCGTGAATTTATTCTAGTTATTTGAGGCGCCTTGCTTGTGGACGATATGCATATCAGCTATCTATTAGGTTTGCTGGTCTTTTTGATTATGTGCTCTGCGTTTTTTTCCAGCTCTGAAACGGGCTTACTAACTTTAAACCGCTACAGGCTTCGCCACCTGAGTCGCGAAGGCCATCGCGGCGCACAACGCGCTCAGCGCTTACTGAGCACACCTGATCGTTTACTGGGCACGATTTTAGTCGGCAACAACGTAGTCAATATTCTCGCAGCCTCGATTGCTACTGTTATTGCCGTGGATCTCTGGGGCGACGCGGGTGTAGTGATTGCTACCACGGCGCTGACTATTGTGATTCTGATTTTTGGTGAAATCACCCCAAAAACCTTGGCAGCGTTACGCCCCGAGCTGATCGCCTTCCCGGCCAGTCGTGTTATTTTTCTCTTAATGACGCCGCTGCATCCCATTGTTTGGCTCACTGGCGCCATCAGTAATAGCTTGCTGCGTTTATTTGGCGTGGATCCGCGCCACCATTTATCGGAAAGTCTCTCCACCGAAGAGCTGCGCAGCGTGGTACGTGAGGCAGGACAAGAACTGCCCGACAACCGTCAAGATATGCTGCTTGGTATCCTTGACCTTGAGCGCGTGACGGTCAATGACATTATGATCCCGCGCAATGAAGTGTTCGGCATAGACCTCAACAGCAGCCTAGATCAGATCATCTGGCAATTGCGCACCACCACACATACACGCTTGCCTTTGTACCGAGAAAACATCAACCAAATTATTGGTGTGATTCATATGCGCCAAATTGCGCGCTTATTAACCCTCAATAAGCTCACCCATGATGATTTGCAAGAAGCCTGTAGCGACCCTTATTTTGTTCCAGAAAGCACACCTCTTTCCACCCAACTGCTGAATTTTCAAAAGCATAAGCGCCGTATTGGTATTGTGGTGGATGAATATGGTGACGTTGAAGGGATTGTCACTCTAGAAGATATTCTGGAAGAAATTGTCGGCGAATTTAGCGGTCACGACCGTCGCGCCACCCCAGAAATTCGTCAACTCAGTGACGGCAGTTACACCATTGATGGTGCCGCTTATATTCGTGATATTAACAAAGCGCTGGACTGGGATTTACCCAGTGACGGGCCAAAAACCCTCAATGGTTTAATCACTGAAATTCTCGAGTTTATCCCAGAAGGCGCGGTCTGTATTCAGGTTGGCCCTTACTATGTAGAAACCCTAGAGATCAAAGATAACCGAGTCAGCCGCGCCCGCTTATGGGGCAGCGAGTAACTCGGTCACTGACAGGGTCTACGCCAACTCGATATTGAGGCTGCGCACCACCTGCAAGGCTTTTTCACGCGCAGCCTCAATATTAGCCGCTTGCGCCAAGGCCACACCCATACGGCGCTCGCCTTCAACGGCGGGCTTACCAAACAAGCGTAGCGCGGTATCCGGCTGTTGCAAGGCATGCGCCAAACCAGAAAAAGCTGTTTGCATGGAATGCCCTTTGACCAAAACCACCGCCGAGGCTGTTGCCCCCAGCTGCCGGATCGCTGGAATTGGCAAACCTAAAATAGCCCGCGCATGCAGAGCAAACTCAGACAAGTCTTGTGACATCAAGGTGACTAAGCCGGTATCGTGTGGACGCGGCGATACTTCGCTAAACCAGACCTGATCACCTTTAACAAACAGCTCGACACCAAACACACCACGCCCACCCAAAGCATCAGTAATGCTTTGCGCGATACGCTGAGCTTCAGCCAATGCGGTCGCATTCATCACCTGCGGCTGCCAGGATTGCACATAGTCGCCACGCTCTTGCAGATGACCAATAGGCTGACAAAAGCTGGTGCCATCAATATGGCGTACGGTCAGCAAGGTAATTTCATAGTCAAAATCAATAAAGCCTTCAACAATGACCCGTCCCGCGCCAGTACGACCACCCTCTTGGGCAACCTGCCATGAGGTGTCGAGATCAGCCGAGCTGTGCAACACGCTTTGCCCTTTACCAGACGAACTCATCAACGGCTTAACCACGCACGGATAGCCGACCTGCTCAACACCGGCACAATACTCAGTGTAATTATCAGCAAAGCAATAGGCTGAGGTCGGCAGCGCCAACTCTTCTGCGGCAAGACGACGAATACCCTCACGATCCATGGTCAACTGCGCCGCACGTGCAGTCGGGATCACAGTAAAGCCTTCAGTTTCTAAAGCCACTAAAGTCGCGGTGGCAATCGCTTCGATCTCTGGAACGATATAGTGCGGCTGCTCCAACTCAATCACCGCACGTAAAGCGGCATCATCCAGCATATTGATCACATGACTGCGATGCGCCACGTGCATGGCCGGTGCATTGGCATAACGATCAACCGCGATCACCTCAACACCAAAGCGTTGCAGCTCAATGGCCACTTCTTTACCCAGCTCACCTGAACCACAGAGTAAAACACGGACTGCGCTAGCAGAAAGCGGTGTTCCTATACGGGGCATTGCATATCCTCATCAATTAACTCAGTAAACCTTGCTCGCGAGCGCGCTGCTCAATTTTCTCAAGCACCACGCGTCGCTCGTCATTCGTCATCTTGCCCCAACGACTGATCTCATCACCGGTGCGTTGGCAGCCCATGCATATATCGTCAATATCTAACGCACATAAACTCACGCAAGGTGATTTGATCGGTTTTTCAGGAGGCTTAGGGGGTATCGTCATTATCTACCTGTAACTGTTCAGCATAACGCTGAGCATTATGCACATAATGCAGCGCATTGGCTTCTAGCATGCTTTTTTGCTGCTCGGTCAACTCGCGCACCACTTTACCGGGCGAGCCCATCACCAGACTGCCATCGGGGATGTCTTTGCCTTCAGCAATCAAACTATTGGCGCCAATAATGCAGTGCTTGCCAATTTTCGCACCATTAAGAATCACCGCACCAATCCCAATTAAGCTGTGATCACCAACAGTACAGCCATGCAGCATGGCATTATGACCAACAGTGACGCCCTTGCCTAACGTCAGCGGCCAACCCATATCGGTGTGCATCACAGTGCCATCTTGTACGTTACTGTTCTCGCCAATATGGATTAACTCATTATCGCCGCGTAATACAGCACCAAACCAGACGCTGGCACCGGCGTCTAAGCGCACCTTACCAATCACTGCTGCAGTAGGAGCGATCCAACTGTCGGGATGCGCATCAACTCGGCTATCTGCTAAACGGTATTTCATTGGTGATTCCTTTTATGATTATTATTTAAAGTTCTTTTTTACTTAATTGGGGCGGCTGATTCAGAATAATCTGCGTGTCATAGACTAAATTCACCAACTCGACCACCATAATGGCAGTTAATCCCCAAATTTTATAACCGGCAAAATGGTAACTTGGCACATACCAAGCACAGCCTAAATAATCGATGCGGTGAGTGGTCTGACGTGGGTCACTGGCAAAAAAATCTAAGGGCACGGAAAACACTGAGTCAATTTCATCAGCATTTGCTCGGTATTCTACATAGTCGGGAACAAAGCCAACATAAGGTGTCACTTTAACTCCGTGGCGCGAGACCACCTCACTCAAAGACCCCACCACTTCAACCAAACCCGGCGCAAGCCCCACTTCTTCATGGGCCTCACGCAGTGCAGTACGAATCAAATCAGTATCTTCAGGATCACGTTGGCCACCCGGAAAAGCAACTTCACCTCCGTGAGTGGATAGATTTTTAGCACGTAAAGTGAGCACTAACTCAGGATTTTCATTACGCGTAAGCGGCATCAATACCGCTGCTTCGCGGGCATACGACGGCAGCGCTAAAGCTCGGGGAGTATAGTTTTGTATACGTTGCACAACATTATCTAACATAGGCATGCTCTATACCTCGATGGATAATCATCATGCCAGAACCCTGCGCTACACCCAAGTGACTTATCTATTGCGAGAGCAAAAGTATGGGATTGAATATCGCGCGAACAGATCGCAAGTCATCCATAAAATCATTAGAATAGTCGCCGCAGTTACCCAGCTTATAAAAGCTATCGCTATTAGGTATATTTTGGACTTTTTCTATGCGCGCTTTATTTGTTGCTTTGTTATTTGCTTTGCCCATTTTGACCTATGCCAACCCCGCCAATAGCACCATCACATCTAGTATTGATAAAGTTCTGGTGGTTAAATCTGAGCGCACCTTACATTTGCTGCATCGTGGCGCGGTGGTTAAATCCTATCGCGTCTCTTTGGGCAAGAAACAGGGTCCAAAACAATATGAGGGCGATCAGCGCACCCCAGAAGGTTTTTATTGGATCAACTGGCGCAAGCACAGTGATAACTTCAATTTGGCTATGCATATCTCCTATCCAAACGCCAAAGACTTGAAGCGCGCTGAAGAGTCAGGGTTACCACCTGGCAATATGATTATGCTGCACGGTACACCTGAGGATGAGGAGTATCCTGATTGGTTTTTTAGCAGTTTGGATTGGACTGAGGGGTGTATCGCCTTAAGCAATCCCGATATGCAGGAAATCTGGTCCAGTGTAAAAGACGGTACTTTGATTGAGATTCGCCCCTAAAGATGATCTCGGGCGAAAGCATTCAGTATAAGTGTGCGCCTTAGCCTCCTTAAAACCTACGCCCCGTGCCGGAGCTGCACCTTAGATGGGTTCATCGACGGAAAAACACCTACCCCGCAGCACGGCACGCACCAACCTCCACAGCACAGCATCAGCACGACACTCGCAGCCCAGCCCAGCAGCGCAACAAACACTGACTCTAGATAGCACAACGCCGCTGACCAGCAGCGGCGTTGTGCTATTAGCAGGCTAAATTAATCTACCCACACACGCGCATTACGGAACATACGCAACCATGCGCCATCGTCTTGCCACTCATCAGGGTGCCAAGAGTTTTGCACGGCACGGAACAGACGCTCCGGGTGCGGCATCATAATAGTCACACGACCATCACGGTTGGTTAAACCAGTAATCCCCTTCGGCGAACCATTCGGGTTAGCCGGGTAACGCTCAGTCACTTTGCCGTAGTTATCTACATAACGCAGGCTCACGCAGCCGGAAATATCCGATTCCAACAAGGCATCGGCACTGGCATATTCAGCATGCCCTTCACCGTGCGCCACTACCACTGGCATACGTGAGCCGGCCATACCTTTTAAGAAGATTGACTGCGATTCTTGCACTTCAACCATGGCCACGCGCGCTTCAAACTGCTCGGACTGGTTACGCACAAAACGTGGCCAGAACTCAGAACCCGGAATCAGCTCATTGAGGTTGGACAACATCTGACAACCGTTGCACACACCTAAAGTGAAGCTGTCATCACGGTCAAAGAACGCCGAAAAGGCATCCCGTGCACGACTGTTGAACAAGATCGACTTAGCCCAGCCTTCACCAGCACCTAAAACGTCACCGTAAGAGAAACCGCCGCACGCCACTAGACCTTTAAAGGTTTCAAGATCAACCCGACCCGCTAAGACATCACTCATGTGCACATCAACCGCAGCGAAGCCGGCACGGTCAAAGGCTGCAGCCATTTCCACATGGCCATTGACGCCTTGCTCACGCAAGACTGCCACACGCGGACGCAGGCCTTTTTTGATATAAGGCGCGCTGATATCGGCATTCAGATCAAAACTCAGTTTGCTGGATAAACCTGGGTTTTCTTGATCCAGTAACTCTTCAAACTCTTGCTCAGCACATTCGGCATTATCACGTAGACGCTGAATCTGGTAGCTGGTTTCGCTCCAAGTGCGTTGCAATAAGCGACGCTCACCGCTAAATACAGTTTGCCCAGCTAAGCTGACTTTCACTGCATCGCCTGCCACTGGGCGCCCTATCACGCTCACGCAATCGGCCAAGTCCGCTTGGGCAAAGACTGCGAGCACAGCCTCAAGCTCAGTACTCAGCACCTGCACCACAGCACCTAACTCTTCGTTAAGTAAAGCCGCATTGACTTGATCAGCAGCGATATCCAACGCATCCAGCTTAATATCTAAACCGCAATGTCCAGCAAAGGCCATTTCCAACACTGTAGTGAGTAAACCACCATCAGAGCGGTCATGGTAGGCCAGTAAACGCTGCTCAGCATTGAGGCGTTGAATGCTGCTAAAGAAGGCTTTAAGGTCTTCAGCGCTGTCCACATCAGGGGTGGTCTGGCCAATTTGACTGTACACCTGGGCAAAGATCGACGCACCTAAACGGTTCTGGCCACGACCTAAATCAATCAGCACTAAAGCGCTATCGCCTTTATCCAGACGCAATTGCGGCGTCATGGTTTGGCGGATATCCGGCACTGGGGCAAAGCCGGTGATGACCAAGGACAAAGGTGAAGTGACTGACTTATCAGTGCCTTCATCCTGCCAGCTGGTTTTCATCGACATTGAGTCTTTACCCACGGGAATGGTAATACCCAGCGCTGGGCACAGCTCCATACCAACCGCTTGCACTGTGTCATATAAACGCGCGTCTTCACCCGGGTGACCGGTCGCGGCCATCCAGTTGGCGGACAAGCGAATATCAGAAATCCTATTGATGCGTGCAGCGGCCAAGTTGGTCACTGCTTCACCCACCGCCATACGACCTGAGGCGGGTGCATCTAAAAGCGCCAAGGGCGTACGTTCACCCATCGCCATGGCTTCGCCGACATAGGCATCAAAGCTGCTGGCAGTGACTGCACAATCTGCCACTGGCACTTGCCAAGGGCCGACAAACTGATCACGAGCCACAAGGCCCGTCACGCTACGGTCACCAATGGTGATCAGGAAACTTTTGCTGCCCACGGTAGGGTGACGCAAAATGCGCTCGGCGGCTTCTTTTAAGTCAAAGCTGGCATCCGAAAAACCATCCGCCAGTTCATCTTCTCGCGTCACAGTGCGGTGCATACGTGGCGGTTTGCCCAGCAAGACATCCAGCGGCATATCCACCGGCTTATTACCGAAATGGCTGTCCGCAACAGTCAGGTGACGCTCTTCTGTGGCCTCACCGACGACCGCATAAGGGCAACGCTCACGCTCACAAATCGCGGCGAAACGCTCTAGGTTTTCTGGCTTAACCGCCATCACATAGCGCTCTTGCGACTCATTACACCAAATTTCCAGCGGGCTCATGCCCGGCTCGTCATTGGGGATATTACGCAAGTTAAAGATACCGCCACGGCCGGCATCATTGACCAATTCAGGGAAAGCGTTGGATAAACCGCCGGCACCCACGTCATGAATAAAGCTGATGGGGTTGTCTGCACCCAACTGCCAGCAACGGTCGATCACTTCTTGGCAGCGACGCTCCATTTCTGGGTTTTCGCGCTGCACTGAAGCAAAGTCTAAATCAGCCGAAGACGCACCTGTGGTCATCGACGATGCGGCACCGCCACCCAAACCAATCAACATGGCTGGGCCGCCGAGGACAATCAGTTTACTGCCGACAGCAATCTCATCTTTCTGCACGTGTTCAGCACGAATATTACCCAAACCACCAGCCAACATAATCGGCTTATGGTAGCCGCGTACTTCTTCACCGCGTGGCGTGGTAATCGATTGCTCAAAAGTACGGAAATACCCAGTAATCGCCGGACGACCAAACTCATTATTAAACGCCGCGCCACCGAGCGGGCCTTCCAGCATGATATCTAATGCCGTCACAATACGTTCAGGTTTGCCGTAGGGCACTTCCCATGGCTGGATATAGCCTGGGATATTTAAGTTAGACACGGTAAAGCCAGTTAAACCCGCTTTAGGTTTAGAACCGCGACCGGTCGCACCTTCGTCACGAATTTCACCACCCGAACCGGTTGAAGCACCGGGGAATGGTGCAATCGCGGTTGGGTGGTTATGGGTTTCAACTTTCATCAAGATATGGATCGGCTCTTGATGCGCAGCATACTCACCAGTAATCGAGTCAGGGAAGAAGCGTCCTGCGGTAAAACCTTCAATCACTGAAGCGTTATCGCTATAGGCTGATAACACGCCTTCGCTATTCATAACAAAGGTGTTTTTAATCATGGCAAACAAGGATTTATCTTGCGCCTGACCATCAACATCCCAGCTGGCGTTAAAGATTTTATGACGGCAGTGCTCAGAGTTAGCCTGAGCAAACATCATCAATTCAATATCGTGCGGATTACGACCCAGCTTTTTGAAGCTTTCGGCTAAGTACTCGATTTCGTCTTCAGCCAAGGCCAAGCCTAACTCAAGGTTCGCCTTGTCTAGACTTTCAACGCCGCCTTGCAATACATCAATCACCACCAGTGGCCGCGGCTGCGCATGGCTAAATAAAGCCGACGCTTCTTCCATAGCACCTAGCACCAGTTGAGTCATGCGGTCATGCAAGGCAGCCGCAATCAGCTGAGTTTCAGCATCGCTGTAGTCTCCACTGATGTAATACGCCATACCGCGCTCAATGCGCTGTACTTTGGCTAGACCGCAGTTTTTAGCGATATCAGTCGCTTTGCTCGACCACGGCGAAATGGTGCCAAAACGCGGCACCACTAAAAATAGGCGTCCGCTCGGCTCTTGGCTTGGCACACTCGGGCCATACTTGAGCAAACGGCTAAGGACTTGGCCTTCTTCACTGCTTAACGCAGCTGAAACCTCAACAAAATGAGCAAACTCAGCGTACAAACCGCTGACAGAGGGAACCTTCTGACGTAAGTGTTCAAAAAGTTTCTCGTGGCGAAAAGCAGAAAGGGCAGGAGCGCCGCGCAAGATTAGCATCGTCGTGACAGCCTTGAAGAAAAGTTGGATAAAATGGGTCGATATTCTAGTACCCATGGCAATAAATAACCATCCATATCTGCCGTTTAAGCATTTATTGAATGGTGGATACACTTACTCGCAAAGAACTGATAGCACTAGCGGCTGCTTTTCTTTGCGGGTTTCAGTTGCATTTGCGTATACTGCGCGCATGTGCTTACTGACGATTTCTCCTATTCGCTGCCTCCTGCTTAGCTGCGCAGTCAGCTTGCTTATCACGCTAAATGGTTGTGGCAAGCCACCAACCACCCTTGAGCGCATTCACGAGCAGGGGGTGCTGCATGTTATCACACGTAACAGCCCCTCGACCTATTTCCAAGACCGCAATGGTGATACTGGCTTTGAGTATGAATTGGTTAAGCACTTTGCCAAACAGCTTGGCGTAGAATTAAAGATTGATACGGCCGACAATATTGATCAGCTATTTAGCCTTCTTGGTACTCAAAACGGTCCGGTTATCGCGGCGGCGGGCTTAGTCGCCAGCCCTGATCGTTTAGCCAACGCGCGCTTTTCTGACCCCTACCTCGACGTCTCATCACAAGTAATTTATCACCAAAAAAACGCTAGACCCAAGCAACCCAAGGATTTATTGGGCAAAAGTATCTTGGCACTTAAAGGCACTATTCATGAGGATAACTTAAAGGCCCTGCAACAAGACTATCCAGAGCTGAGCTACGCCGTGTCTGACCAAGTTGAAAGCGTCGACTTACTGCGCATGGTTGATGAAGAGCAAATTGATCTAACCGTGGTGAACTCTAATCAAGTGGCCATGAATCAAGTGTACTTCCCACATATCCGCGTTGGCTTTACCTTACAAGACAGTCATCAACTGCGCTGGGCAATTGCTGCCGATGATGATGTCAGCTTGCTCAATGAAATTAATCGATTTTTAGACAATGCAAGGCAATCAGGACTGTTACAGCGCCTAACTGAACGCTATTACGGCCATGTTGATACGCTTGGCTATGTTGGTGCGTACTCCTTTGCCCGTCACCTGCAACAGCGCTTACCCCACTATGAAACTTGGTTTCGCAATGCGGCAAAAGAGCATGCTGTGGACTGGCGTTTATTGGCGGCCATGGGCTATCAAGAATCGCATTGGCTACCCACCGCCACCTCAAAAACCGGCGTACGTGGATTAATGATGCTGACCCAACGCACAGCAAAAGCCATGGGTGTTAGAGATCGTCTTAACCCTCAGCAAAGTATTCAGGGCGGCGCACGCTATATCGCGCTACTGATGAAACAACTGCCCGTCAGTATTTATGAAGCAGACCGGATCTGGTTTGCTCTCGCCTCGTATAACGTTGGCATGGGTCACCTTGAGGATGCGCGCAAGCTCACCGCAGCGGAGGGCCTTGATCCAAATAAATGGCTGGATGTAAAAATGATCCTGCCTCGCTTAGCGCAAAAACAATGGTACAGCAAAACCCGTTACGGTTATGCGCGCGGCGGTGAGCCAGTGCATTTTGTCAATAATATCCGTCGCTATTACGATATTTTAACCTGGGTCACCCAGCCACAAATCGAAGGCACCAGCCTGATCAGCGGCACCACCCATGTGCCCGGCATCGAGCCTGGTGATAGCAATAGCACGCCCACTGACCCCGCCGTTGTCGTCCCATAACTGAGACTTAACGCCGCGCTTTAAAAAAAGCCCTGAGCATCTGTGCCGAGTCCTGCGCCAACACGCCGCCCTTAATTGCCACGCGATGATTCAAGAACGACTGAGAAAAAAAACAGCCCTGACTTTCTACTGCACCCGCCCGCGGCTCGTTAGCTGCAAACACCACACGCGCGACGCGGGCATGCACAATAAGCCCAGCACACATATGACATGGTTCAAGAGTGACGTACAAGGTGGTATCAGGCAAACGGTAGTTGTGCAGCTGATCAGCCGCATCACGAATAGCCTGTACTTCGGCATGCGCACTGGGATCATGTAAACTAATTGGACTATTAAAGCCTCGGCCAATAATCTTGCCATCCTGCACCAATACCGCACCCACCGGCACTTCACCAAGCGCCGCACCCTGCTCTGCCAACTGCAAGGCTTCACGCATAAACAGTTCATCTTGCATCTGCAAATCATCATGCTCTGGCATACAATTTATTCACTAGGTAAAAATACAGCAGCCATTTTAAGCAGCAACTGCGGCAAATACACTTTTTCGGGCAATCTTTATTGGCTTAACCAGTGGCGGCACTGCCAAGATCATCGCCAGACAGGCCAACAGCAGCACAATAGCTCGCAAGGACAATCACCTGACGATGAAACGCCAGGTGATTGTCCGCGGAGCTTTGCATTTATTTAGATTAGGACTGTAATAATTGAAGTAGAAACATTGGCTTTACCCCCACTAACAACTCATTAAAGCCAGCATTTAATCAGACGCCACGCCGCAATGGCACCTAGACACCGGCTGATTTCAGAATCAAGTCAGCCGCCTTCTCGGCAATCATAATGATCGTCGCACTAGGGTCACCGGTAGTGATTCTGGGCATAATCGCACCATCAACAACTCTAAGTCCCTCCACGCCACGCACTTGCAGCCGATCGTTGACTACCGCGAGCTCGTCATGCCCCATTTTGCAGGTGCCGACCGCCTCATAGTTTACGCTGCAGGTCTTGCGAAAGTACTCATCGAGGTCAGCGTCGCTGGTTAACTCCGCTCCCGGTAGATACTCGCGACCACGGTAACGGTCATACGCTGGCTGGTTAAAGATGCCACGAGCGATTCTGACACCGCGGCGCAGTACTTCACGGTCACGCTCATCGGACAGATAGTTGGCATCAATGATGGGCTTGTCCAGCGGATCAGCTGAGCGCAAACGCAATTGACCACGGCTTTCTGGTCGGGTCAAAATAACCAGATTACTCACCCCATGCTCTTTGGCCGGCTCACCATTACCAGTGATTATCGGTACCAAATAGTACTTGAGGTCAAGTTCATCGTGACCAGGAGCGCCAGAGCGCAGATAGGCAATGGCTTCAATGCTGTTGCTGGCCAAAGGGCCACCGCGCGTGAGGAGGTAACGAATGCCAGCGGTGGCTTTCGCCACATTGCTGCTAACCAGTTTGTAATCCGTGACCGGTAGTGGGCAGGTCATCTGTACCGAGGTGCCGATATGATCATGAAGGTTCTGCCCCACACCCTTTAGCTCAACAATGGGTTCAATCCCGACCGAACGCAGATGCTCTGCATCACCGATGCCCGATAGCATCAGCAATTGCGGTGACTGGAAGGTGCCAGCACTCGAAATCACCTCGCGTGCTGCATACGCATGCTGAGTCTCACCCGACTGCTGGTACTCGACACCAACCACGCGCAGGCCATCAAAGAGCAACTTGGTCGCATGCGCACCGGTCTCAATCTGCAGATTTGTACGGCCTCTAACAGGCTTTAAATACGCCACTGCGGTGCTGATGCGTCGTCCACCCTTAATGGTGCTATCCGACGGTCCAAAACCCTCTGGCTTCGCACCATTGTGATCATCACTGTAAGGAAAGCCGGCCTGCTGTGCTGCCTCCAACCACGCCAGCTGCGCTAGATTTTTGACCTTAGACTGGCTCACTGGTTGCGGGCCGTCGCCACCGTGAAACTCAGACTCACCGTGCTCGTAGCCCTCAGAGCGCTTGAAATACGGCAGTACATCCGCATACGACCAGCCTGAATTGCCCAGGCTTGCCCACAAATCAAAGATTTCCGGTGCACCACGGCTATAACACATACCGTTAATCGAACTACTACCACCCAACACCTTACCGCGCATGTCATGCAACACGCGGTTATTCAGATGTTTCTGCGGCGCGGTTTGATAGTTCCAGCTATTTTTTCCACTGCGCAACAGCATAAAAAAGCCTGCAGGCATATGGATCATCGGACTTTTATCTGGACCACCCGCCTCAAGCAACAACACTTTGTATTGCGGATCCGCAGAAAGCCGATTGGCGAGCACACAGCCAGCAGACCCAGCGCCGATAACGATAAAATCATACTCATCACGAATTGCCATAATTATTCTTATTTGCCCCGATCAGTTAATCACCCTCGCTAACATAACGATGGTTGCGTTTGTAGACTCTTAAATAACCGGTCTGAAAAATCGACTCCATAGCAGCTCTAGGCTGGAGCCCCAAACCGGTCAGACCTCCCAACATTCAGCTCTAACCCGAACTGGATACCAAAGGATCTGCATTCGACTCCCTTGCCTTGACGCGCTACCACCCCTCCTGCTACGCAGCGTTTTAAGGCGAATTCAACACGCCGTTTTATGACCCTAAGATCAACAATATCAGCTACTTGGGGCAACAAACAACAGGCTTTAACTGTATCGCAACAATGAAAAATACTATTGGCAAAAACCTCGAAACTCTGATCATTCGCACTTAATGGTCGCTCGCAGCCTGCTCCACCCATCCAAAGCAGAGCTGTCGATTGATTGCGGTTAACTTGAGCACCCAAGCTGCGCGCATATAAAAAAAGGCCCATGAAAAACTCATGGGCCTTTATCGGTTAACTGCTGATCAACGCCAGCCAGTGCCTAACGCGGCATTATTCCCACTCAATCGTTGCCGGCGGCTTGCTCGACACATCGTAAACCACACGGGAGATGCCTTCGATTTCATTGATAATGCGGCCGGATACGGTTTCCAGTAAATCGTAAGGCAGATGTGCCCAACGTGCGGTCATAAAGTCGATTGTTTCTACCGCGCGCAGTGAAACAACCCACGCATAACGGCGTGCATCACCCACGACACCCACTGATTTAACCGGCAAGAACACAGTGAAGGCTTGACTGGTTTTATCGTACCAACCGGATTTACGCAGTTCTTCAATAAAAATATGATCGGCTTGGCGCAGCAAGTCAGCATATTCTTTGGTTACTTCACCCAAGATACGCACGCCAAGGCCTGGGCCTGGGAATGGATGACGGTAGACCATATCGTGCGGTAGGCCCAGCTCAACACCAAGTTTGCGCACTTCATCTTTAAACAACTCACGCAACGGCTCGACCAGCTGAAACTTCATATCTTCTGGCAAGCCACCCACGTTGTGGTGCGATTTAATCACATGCGCTTTACCATTTTTAATCGCAGCGGATTCAATCACATCAGGGTAAATCGTACCTTGGGCAAGGAAATCAATACCTTCTAACTTACTCGCCTCTTCATCAAAGACTTCAATAAAGGTGCGACCAATAATTTTGCGTTTCACTTCTGGATCAGTCTCGCCTTTGAGTAAATCTAAGTAGCGCTGTTCCGCATCCACACGGATGACTTTAACACCCATATTGTCAGCAAACATACGCATCACTTGATCGCCTTCGTGCAAGCGCAATAGACCATGATCGACAAACACGCAAGTCAACTGATCGCCAATCGCTTGGTGCAATAAAGCCGCAACCACAGACGAATCGACACCACCTGACAAACCCAGTAGCACTTTACGATCGCCGACTTGTGCACGCACATTAGCAATCGCATCATCAACGATATTGGCTGGGGTCCATAAGGCTTCACAAGCACAAATATCCAAAACAAAACGGCTAAGAATCTCAGCGCCTTGCGTGGTATGCGTGACTTCTGGATGAAACTGCACGCCGTAGTATTGGCGAGTCACATCAGCCATACCCGCAACTGGGCAGCTGTCAGTACTGGCAATAGTGGTAAAACCTTCTGGCAACACCGTAACTTTATCGCCATGACTCATCCATACATCGAGACCGCTTGGCGAGGCGGCGGTTGCTGCATCGCGCAAACCATCCAGTAAAGCGTTGTCGGATACAACATTGACCCGCGCCGCACCAAACTCACGCACATTCGAGCCTTGTACTTCGCCACCCAACTGCTGCGCCATGGTTTGCATGCCATAACACACACCTAGCACTGGAATTTGTAGATCAAACACCAACTGTGGCGCACGTGGACTGTTATTGACATGCACCGACTCTGGGCCACCGGACAAGATAATGCCGCGCGGATTAAACGCACGAATCACGTCTTCACTGACATCAAAGGGGTGAATTTCGCAGAATACGCCAATGCCACGGATACGACGCGCAATCAGCTGGGTGTACTGTGAGCCGAAATCTAAAACTAAAATGCGATGGGCATGAATATCTTGAGCAGCCATGGGATAAGTCTCAATAACAGTTTATAAACTTATGAAAAGACAAACCGCCTCAATACGGCGGTTTGTCTAACGAATATGAGTACAGTTTAACTGACTCGATAGTTCGGTGCTTCTTTAGTGATTTGTACGTCATGCACATGGGACTCAGCCATTCCTGCGCCAGTGATACGGACAAACTCAGGCTTAGTACGCATCTCCTCAACAGTGGCGCAGCCGGTGTAACCCATTGAAGCACGCAAGCCACCCATCAACTGGTGGACAATCGCTGACATTGAACCTTTATAAGGCACACGACCTTCAATGCCCTCAGGGACCAGCTTCTCAGCACCGCCACTGGTGTCTTGGAAGTAGCGATCGGATGAGCCTTGCGCTTGCGCCATGGCGCCTAACGAGCCCATACCACGGTAGGACTTGTAAGAACGGCCTTGGAACAGTTCAATTTCGCCTGGAGACTCTTCAGTACCGGCAAACATTGAGCCCATCATTACCGAATCAGCACCCGCCACAATGGCTTTAGATAAATCGCCCGAGAAGCGGATACCACCATCAGCAATCATCGGCACGCCAGTGCCTTTCAGCGCGGCAGACACATTGGCAATTGCAGAAATCTGCGGCACTCCAACCCCCGCGACGATACGCGTGGTACAGATTGAACCTGGACCAATACCGACTTTAACCGCATCAGCACCGGCTTCCACCAAGGCTAAAGCCGCTGCGCCAGTAGCGATATTACCGCCAATCACCTGGACTTCGGGGAAGTTCTGTTTAACCCAACGCACGCGATCCAGTACACCTTTGGAGTGACCGTGTGCGGTATCGACCACGATCACATCAATGCCTGCAGCAGCCAGTGCGGCAACACGCTCAGGCGTATCCACACCGGTGCCTACCGCAGCACCGACACGTAGACGACCTTGGTTGTCTTTCGAGGCAAAGGGGTAGCTTTTAGCTTTTTCAATATCGCGGAAGGTAACCATGCCGCGCAATTGAAACTTATCGTTGACCACTAACATTTTTTCAATGCGGTGCTCGTACAACTTCGTTTTAATTTCTTCGAGACCGGTGCCTTCTTGGACAGTAACCAGTTCTTCTTTCGGCGTCATAATCGCGGCAACTGTATCACCGGCATTGGGTGTATAACGCAGGTCACGACCGGTCACAATACCGACTAACTGCTTGTCTGTGTCCAGTACAGGAAAGCCTGAAAAACCTAACTCATCAGCACGCTTGAGCAGATCAATGATTTTAGTGTCAGAGGTTACAGTGACAGGATCATGCACAATCGCAGTTTCATGGCGCTTCACTTTGCGCACTTCAGCGGCTTGCTGTTCGACTGTCATGTTTTTATGAATAATACCGATGCCGCCTTCTTGCGCCATAGCAATGGCCAAACGGGCTTCAGTAACGGTATCCATTGCTGCAGAAAGCAATGGAATATTGAGTTCAATACCCCGAGTCAAACGGGTTTTTAAACTGACATCTTTGGGTAATACCTCGGAATAACCGGGGATTAATAATACATCATCAAAGGTCAGAGCTTCTTGGCTGATACGCAGCATATTGCACGCTCCCGAACGGGAAAAATGGAAGCGCGGTATTATACCGCGCAACGTTGGGCTTCTCAACGACTAAACTCGCAACAGTCGCAGCAAAGCAGTTTCATTACTCAATCTCTTTGCGTTTGTAAGGAAATACATCAATCACCTTACCGTCGCGAATGGCGTTTTGCAGACCCTGCCAATACTCCGCGGTAAACAAATCACCATGCAGTTGTTTAAACAACTTGCGCTGTTTTATATCGGTAAACAAAAAGCGCGGAAACTCTTCCGGAAACACATCATGTGGTCCCACGGAATACCATGGCTCAGCTGACATTTCATCTTCTGGAAAACGTGGCTCAGGGATTTTACGAAAATTCACTTCGGTTAAATAACTGATCTCATCATAATCATAAAACACCACACGACCATGACGGGTCACACCAAAGTTTTTCAATAGCATATCACCTGGGAAAATATTCGCTGCAGCCAACTGCTTAATGGCCAGACCGTACTCGCCTAACGCATCGAGGATTTGCTGTTCGCTGGCCGAGTCTAAATAAATATTCAGCGGCGTCATCCGCCGTTCGGTCCAGCAGTGACGTATCAGCACTTCATCACCCTGCACTTCCACGGTCGATGCCGCCACGTCCACCAGTTCGCGTAAGCATTCTGGATCAAACTTGGCCACGGGGAAACGAAAGTCGGCAAACTCTTGAGTATCCGCCAAACGCCCCACCCGATCCACGTACTTCACCATACGGTAGCGATCAATCACAGTCTCACGAGTCACGCTTTTCGACGGAGAGAAACGGTCCTTAATAATTTTAAAAACAGTATTAAAACCCGGCAAGGTGAAGACGCTCATCACCATACCGCGCACCCCTGGCGCCATAATAAATTGATCATCGGTGTTTTCTAGATGTTCAATCAGCGCGCGATAGAATTCTGACTTACCCTGCTTATAGAATCCAATCGAGGTGTACAGTTCTGAGATATGTTTGCGCGGCAGAATACGGTGCAAAAAGCTGACAAATTCAGAGGGATAGGCTACACGCACCATAAAATACGAGCGCGTAAAGGAGAAAATAATCGAGACTTCCGCCTCATCAATAATCACCGTATCCATACGGATGCCCAGCCCCTCGCGGTTTAATACCGGAATAACCAGCGGCCACTGCTCATCCAGAGTAAACACTCGCCCAACGATATAAGCACCCTTGTTGCGGTATAAGCGCGAACTGTAGAGTTCAATACACAAGTCAGGATCTTTACACACCCAATCTGGCAGGCTGGCGCGCAACTGACTTTCCAGACGCAGCAAGTCGCCATCTTGATCAGCATAGGGCACTGAAAAACGATAATCTTCACTGATCTGTCGCAATGTGGCCGCCAAATCGCCATGCGGACGGTAGGTACGAATCTGCATCGGCGCATCATTGGCGCGCAGCGCCGGCCGCGTACTGTGAACAAACATACATCTGTCGCTGATAAGGTCATGGCTGAACAAACTATTAAAAATAGAGTTAAACCAAGTCTCTGCAAGCTCATCATCCAAACGCAAATCAATTTGCCCGATATACGACTCTTTAATCAGCGGCCAACAGTCAATATTCAGCAAAACCTCTGCGCCGTACTGTTTTAACAACGACTCTTGCGTCAAGCTGACCCGAACTTTATACAACTGAATACGCTCGGCTGATGCGTCCTGAATCTCTTGCCACTGCGCCTTCTCAAAACGCTCACGCCCCAAGTTGGTAATCTGGCGAAACTCTTCTCGATACTCATCAAAACCATCTGCAATCTGTCGTGCTATCGCAACAGCCGGATAATCAATCGCCATCAGTCATACTCCATCAATAGATATACAGCTTACCTGCAAACGATCTCACGCATGCATCAGCCAAAAACCTTGGCTTGTTTACTGGGCCAGCTCTTGCTCAGTAAATAAACCATCAAATAACATGCTCGACAGGTAACGCTCACCTGAATCAGGCAGAATCACCACCATCGTTTTACCTTGCATACTCGGTTGCTGCGCCAAGCGCACCGCGGCAGCCATTGCCGCACCACAAGAAATACCACACAAAATACCTTCTTCGCGCATCAAACGCAGAGCCATTAGTTTGGCTTCTTCATCAGTGACCTGTTCAACTTGATCAAGCAGGGTTAAGTCTAAATTCTTCGGTATAAAGCCTGCACCAATGCCTTGGATTTTATGCGGTGCCGGCGCAATATCGCGCCCTGCCAACACTTGGCTGATCACCGGCGAATTGCTTGGTTCCACACCCACTGACAGAATCGGCTTGCCACAGGTATTTTTAATATAACGCGAGATACCGGTCAGCGTACCACCAGTACCAATGCCGCTGACTAACACATCAATCGCACCATCAGTATCACGCCAAATTTCTGGACCGGTGGTTTTCTCATGGGTCGCAGGATTGGCTGGATTATCAAATTGTTGCAACACTAAGTATTGCGCGGGATCCTTAGCTGCAATCTCATGCGCTTTATCAATCGCGCCTTGCATACCTTTAGCCGGCTCAGTCAACACCAGCTCGGCTCCTAAGGCTTTAAGAACCTTGCGGCGCTCGATACTCATCGAGGACGGCATGGTTAAAATCAATTTATAACCCCGTGCCGCTGCAACAAAAGCCAGTCCAATACCGGTATTGCCCGAAGTGGGCTCCACCATGGTCACCCCAGGTTTCAATGCACCCGAGGCTTCCGCCGCCTGCACCATGCCAACCCCAATCCGGCATTTAACCGAGCCGGCGGGGTTACGTGATTCGATTTTAGCGAGAATCGTAACGCCTTTTGGGCCCAAACGATTGATCTGCACTAAAGGTGTGTTACCGACACTCTGCGCGTTGTCGACATAAATTCGGCTCATGGACATCTCCTCAAGTAATCATTTTTATTAGTGCGAGCCTAAAGCCCAGCGCCCTTAGCGTCCAGTCTGTTTTTCGGTTAATACTGGACACAGAATGACTGCAATCGCCCTTTCGTTCACAAATACAAGTTGGGCAAGGTATAGTGAGCAGTCTATCAAGAGACGTATGTATTCGTTTCACTTAAAACAATAACGCGCAGGTTGTGCTGAGGTTTGCTATGAAATTTTCGGGTACTCAATCCTATGTTGCAACAGATGATCTTAAGCTGGCGGTCAACGCGGCCATTACCCTAGAAAGACCCCTTTTGGTTAAGGGTGAGCCGGGCACAGGCAAAACCATGCTGGCCGAGCAGCTGGCTGAATCATTAGGCGCGCGCTTAATTACTTGGCATATTAAATCCACCACCAAAGCGCACCAAGGCCTGTATGAGTACGATGCGGTCAGCCGTTTGCGTGACTCCCAGCTCAATTCAGAAAAAGTCCAAGATGTGCGCAACTACATCAATAAAGGCAAGCTGTGGGAAGCCTTTGAAGCCGAAGAGCGAGTGGTGCTCTTGATTGATGAAATCGATAAAGCTGATATTGAGTTCCCCAATGACTTGCTGCAAGAAATCGACAAAATGGAGTTCTACGTCTACGAGACCGATGAAACCATTAAGGCCAAACACCGCCCGATTATCATTATCACCTCCAATAATGAGAAAGAGCTGCCCGATGCCTTTTTGCGTCGCTGCTTCTTCCACTATATTGCCTTCCCCGATCGCAGCACCTTGCAAAAAATCGTTGATGTGCACTATCCAGAGATCAGCCAATCTTTGGTCAGTGAAGCCTTGGATGTGTTTTTTGATGTCCGGCAAATCCCCGGTCTAAAGAAAAAACCCTCCACCAGTGAGCTGGTGGATTGGTTAAAGCTGTTGATGGCCGACAATATTGGCGAAGCCGTGTTGCGCGAGCGTGATGTGACTAAAGCCATTCCGCCCTTGGCTGGCGCGCTGATTAAAAACGAGCAAGATGTGATGCTGCTGGAGCGCTTGGCCTTTATGAGCCGCCGCAAACGCTAAGCACCTGTGCTGCACGGGATGCTTTGCTGACTTTGAGTTGTCCCGCTGCAGCGGATTAAACTGACACACAAGATGCTTGTGGTTGGGCATGGCCGCCTAACTGCAGGAGCCTCCGCGCTTGAGCTCGGAGTGGATGTCAAACAGAGGTCTCCAGCCATGCTGCTGAATTTATTTACTGAAATGCGCGCTGCGAAAGTGCCGGTCTCGCTGCGCGAGTTATTAGACTTAATCAATGCGCTGAAACACAACCTTGTGTTTGCCGATATGGATGAATTTTATTATCTATCGCGGGCCATTTTGGTTAAAGATGAGCGCCATTACGACAAGTTTGATCGCGCCTTTGCTGCCTATTTTAAGGGAATTGAAAATCTCGACCAGCATATTGAGGCTTTAATTCCGGATGAATGGCTGCGCCGTGAGTTTGAACGCTCGCTCAGCCCTGAAGAGCGTGAACAAATCAAATCACTGGGCGGCCTTGATAAGCTGATTGAAGCCTTTAAACAGCGTCTGGAAGAACAAAAAGGTAAGCATAAAGGCGGTAACAAATGGATTGGCACCGGCGGCACCAGCCCCTTTGGTTCCGGCGGCTATAATCCTGAAGGCTTTCGCCTCGGCAATGATGGCGAGCGCCAAGGTAAGGCGGTTAAGGTCTGGGAGCAACGTGAGTATAAAGATCTGGATGATCAAGTCGAAATTGGCACGCGTAATATTAAAGTGGCTCTGCGCCGTTTGCGTAAGTTTGCCCGCGCCGGTGCTGAGGATGAGTTTGATCTCAGCGGCACCATTGATCACACCGCGCGCGATGGCGGCCTGCTCAATATCCAAATGCGTCCCGAGCGCCGCAACACGGTCAAGTTGCTAATTCTATTTGATATTGGCGGCTCAATGGATGAACACGTGAAAATCAGTGAAGAGTTGTTTTCCGCGTGTAAAACTGAGTTCAAGCATCTGGAGTATTACTACTTCCATAACTTTATCTATGAAGGTTTATGGAAAAACAACTCACGCCGTTTCGAACAACGTATCGCCACGCAAGATGTGCTGAACACCTATGGTGCCGATTACAAAGTGATTTTTGTCGGCGATGCGTCCATGTCACCTTATGAAATTGCTCAGCCTGGCGGCAGCGTTGAGCACTGGAATGATGAAGCGGGCTATGTCTGGATGCAGCGTTTTATGCACAAGTTTAAAAAGATCATCTGGCTCAACCCCTATCCAAAAAACGTCTGGGATTATACCCAATCCACCAAAATGGTTCGTGAGCTGATTGAGGATCAAATGTATCCCATGACCATTGAAGGACTGGAAGAAGGCATGCGGTATTTGGCGAAGTAAAAATCAGTTCTGTGCATGTCGTGCTGTTTTTCCTGCGAACTGGACAACAACATCATAGGTCAGCAAGCAGCGTGCTAGCGTCACGGTAAGCGTCGCCATGGATGGCGTAGCGCCCGACTTGGGGCGGACGAAGAGTAATACTAGTGCGCTGCGTCATACGCGATGATCAAATAAAGAAAAAACTAACAACCTTGTGCAACAGTCTCGCCATTACGCCACAAGCGCCATTCACCCGGCGCATAAACGGTCCAGCGCTCATTGTCAGTCAACGGTTCAGTGGCCAACACAGTCACCACATCATTGGGCGTGGTTTCCGCATGAAAATCCACACTCATATCCGCATCTTTTAAGGTCGCCGGGCCAAAAGGTGCGCGGCGGGTGATATGCGCCAGCTTAGTACTGCAAAAACTAAACAACCAATCACCATTACTCAGCAAACAGTTAAATACACCTTTGCTACGGTATTCTTGACACGCTGCCACAATGACCGGTAACAACTGTTCAATGCTGCACTCACTGCTACACGCAGCACGCAAACGATTTAAAAGATCACAAAAAGCTGCTTCACTATCGGTATCGCCGACCGGCTGATACATCCCCACAGACGGAGTAAAATCAGCCATCTGCCCATTATGCGCAAAACACCAATTACGCCCCCACATCTCGCGCATAAAAGGATGAGTATTGGCTAAACTGACGATACCGACATTGGCCTGGCGAATATGACCAATGACCGTTTCACTTTTAATCGGATAACGCTGCACCAAGCGGGCAATTTCCGAATCAGCACTGGCTTGCGGGTCTTGAAATAAGCGCAAACCGCGCCCCTCGTAAAAACCAATTCCCCAACCATCACGGTGTGGGCCAGTACGTCCGCCGCGCTGCATCAACCCAGTAAAACTAAATACCACATCGGTGGGTACATTGGCGCTCATTCCCAGCAACTCACACATCACACTTACTCCTAACGGCGTGCAACAAGCCCAGCCTGTTGCTGATCTCGTTCTTCATCCAGCATTTGCTGCAAGGTTAATTCGGACTCCAGCTCAGGCTCTTGCTGTGCCAGTGTATGGGCACGGCCTTGACCCTGAGCGTCCTTAGCCGCATGGCGTTTCTTCTTGGTCAACAGCAAACGCAGCATAATAAATACGGCATACACCGCAAACACCATAGCAGCATAGATCAACAAATCCGCCATGGAGCGCCATGCGTCATTACTGACGTCAAACAACAGATCCATCGCCGTCATAGCAATCGCTGGGGCGTAAAAATCACGCGCCGGATCCACCACCGTCGGGGTAAATAACAGAACGGCGGCAAGCACACGCAACGGCTCACGCACATAGCGCCACATCCAACCGGTAAAATAAAAGCACACAAGCAAACAGCCCACAGCAGACGCGGCATAAATGATCCATGCCAACTGATAATCGTTTTCCGTCATGATATTTCAAAGCACTAAAGGGTTGAAAGAAGCACCCATCATAACGATTTTTAAGATATTTAGCTTGAGCCAACCGCGCCATTTTAAAAATCAGTAAGGCAGCCAACAGCACGGCTGTGCGCTAGATCATTCATCTGCCAACCACTGCAGCTGATTGATGCTGTAACAAGGCCCAGCGCACATGTTCACGGACCAACTCTGAGGGGTAATCAAGCCGTGCTTTCAGGGCTTCCAGTACCGGAATCGTACTTGGTGCATTGCCTAGACCTACGGCCAAATTACGCAACCAACGCTCATACCCAGTACGACGAATGGGCGAGCCTTGAGTGCGGGTTAAAAACTGCTCTTCAGTCCACATAAACAATTGCGCCAAGCTGGAGTTATCTAAGCGATGGCGTGGCTGAAAGTCATCTTCTTGACTGGCCTTAGAAAAGCGATTCCACGGACAGACCAACTGACAATCATCACAACCAAACACTCGATTACCAATCAGCGGTCGCAACTCTTCAGGAATCGCCTCCTTTAACTCGATGGTCAGATAAGAAATACAGCGCCGCGCATCCAAAATGCGTTCACCGACAAAGGCCTGGGTCGGGCACACCTCTAAACAGGCGGTGCATTTACCGCAATGGTCACGATCGTTAGGCGTATCCACGGGCAACGGCACATCAATCAGCAACTCACCTAAGAAAAACCAACTGCCGGCCTGTCGATTTAAAATCAGGGTATTTTTGCCCATCCAACCCAGACCTGCTTTACGCGCTAAGGGCTTTTCTAACAGCGGCGCACTATCAACAAACGCACGGTGACCAAAAGGCCCAATGGTTTGAGTAATTTTATCCGCCAATTGCTGCAGACGCTTGCGGATCAATTTATGGTAATCGCGCCCCAACGCATAACGCGAGATATAGGCTTGTTCGGGTTGCGCCAACACCTGCGCCATTTGCGTGCCTTCAGGTAGATAGTCCATGCGCACTGATATGACCCGAATGGTACCCGGCAGCAACTCATCGGGGCGTGAGCGCATGCTGCCATGACTGGCCATATAGGCCATTTCACCGTGATAACCGGCGGCCAAGTAGGCGTCCAGACGCACCGCATCTTCACTCAGATCTATATCGCTAATACCGACCTGCTGAAAGCCTAATTGTGCAGCCCAGTCACGAATCGATGCGGTGAGTGCAAGCAGATCAATCTGCGCAGATGACATTCAACTCTACCCCTAAAAATTGTTATACTATTACTTATTGATTAACCATTGGTGCCCATAATGATGCCGCATAATAAGCCCGTGCGCAGTATATATGCCGATAATCTTGCACACCTCGCACCGCGCGCCACCGACAGCCACAAAGGCCAACTGGGTCATGTGCTGGTGATTGCTGGCGATTTAGGGATGGGCGGTGCCGGCTTACTCAGTGCCCAAGCAGCATTGCGCTGTGGTGCCGGCATGGTCAGTTTAGCCACCCGTGAACAGCATATTAGCGCGGCCTTAAGTCGCTTACCGGAAGTCATGGCCTGCGCCATACGCTCCAGTGCCGAGTTGCGTGCGCCCTTACAGCGTGCCACAGTGCTGGTGGTTGGACCTGGTTTAGGTCAGTCATCTTGGTCACGTGCTCTGCTCAGCTGCGCGGCACAACGCGCTATAGCGCAAGTATGGGATGCCGATGCACTCAATCTGCTTGCCCAAGGTTTCTGTAGCCTGCCAGAACACTGCATTCTCACCCCTCACCCAGGCGAAGCAGCGCGCTTATTAAATATCAGCACAGAACAACTGCAGTCTGATCGCTGCGCTGCTGTATTGGCGATAGCACAACGTTATAATGCGGTGACCGTACTCAAAGGCCATCACTCCCTTATCGCCACACCAGAAGGCGAGCTCTCTTGTGTGGAGCGTGGACATCCAGTGATGGCCGGTGCAGGCTTTGGTGATGTGCTCAGCGGGGTGATAGCTGCGCTCTTAGCGCAAGGTATGTCCGCCTACTCAGCAGCCTGTTTGGCCGTGTGGCTGCATGCCTGTGCGGGTGAGCAACTGGCCCGCCAAGGCCGTGGTGTCGCGGCCAGCGATATGTGCCACAGCATTCGACAATTATTAGAGGAACACAGCCCATGTCAGGCGTAAAACTGTATATAGAGGATGAAGCTGCCATGACGCGATTAGGGCAGGCGCTGGCTGAACAAACGGCAGGGCATGGTGTCCTTTTCTTAGAAGGCGATTTAGGTGCCGGCAAAACCACTTTGTCACGTGGTATTCTGCGCGGGCTCGGTCATACCGGCGCAGTAAAAAGCCCGACTTTCACCTTAGTCGAGCCCTATGAAATCGGTGAATTACGCGTCTGGCACTTTGATTTGTACCGTTTATCCGACCCTGAAGAATTGGAGTTCTTAGGGATTCGTGATTACTTTGCAGACGATGATCTGTGTTTAATTGAATGGCCGCAGCAAGGTCAAGGCTATTTACCACAACCTGACCTCCAAATCACGATAAAAGCTCATAACCCTGGGCGAATTGTGCGATTATTACCATTCAGTACACGCGGCGAAAGTTGGTGCATTGCTCTGGCAACTCTAACTTAAACACATAGTGAGGATATCCGTGCGCATACAATCGTTACTAGCTGCTTTAGTTGTCTGTATTGTCTTACCGCTACAAGCGTTTGCAATGAGCCAAATTAACAGTGTGCGCCTCTGGCGTGCACCGGATAACACACGTCTCGTATTTGACCTCACCGGCCCGGTTGAGCACAGTGTCTTTACCCTCAGCGCTCCGGATCGGATCGTTATTGATATCAAGCAAGCTAAACTGCTGACACCGCTGAGCGGCTTAACTGGCGGTAAATCACCGATTACCCAAGTGCGCACCGGCAGCCAAGGCCCAGACCAGCTGCGTATTGTTTTAGATACCTCTATGCAGGTGAATCCAAAAAGCTTCACTCTTACGCCCAATCAGCAGTATGGTCACCGCCTGGTCGTCGATTTGTTTGATAACCTCCCGAGTAACACACAGCCTACAGCTAACACGCCGGTGCGCCAGCCGACTAACCCACCGATTGCGTCTTCAAAACCACTCAAACTGTCGCGTTTACCTGCGTCAAGCAAGCGTGATGTGGTCATTGCCATTGATGCCGGTCACGGTGGTGAAGACCCTGGCGCCATTGGCCCAGGCGGTATACGCGAAAAAAATGTGGTGTTGATGATTGCTAAAGAGCTGCAACGGCAAATCAATGCTGAAAAAGGTTTTAGGGCCGAATTAGTGCGCACCAGTGATTACTTTATCCCGCTGCGTCGCCGTACTGAAATTGCTCGGAAAAAAGGCGCGGACCTATTTGTTTCCATCCATGCCGATGCCGCGCCACGCGCCGCCGCCTTTGGTGCTTCGGTGTATGCCTTATCTGATAGCGGCGCCACCTCAGAAACTGCGCGCTGGCTGGCCGACAGCGAAAACCGCTCCGACTTAATTGGTGGTGCAGGTAACGTTAGTCTGGATGATAAAGATGCCATGCTCGCCGGTGTCTTACTTGATCTATCGATGACGGCGTCTCTGTCTTCCAGTTTAGATGTGGGCCAAAAAGTTCTCAGTAACATGGGGCGCATCACCCCGCTGCATAAGAAACGCGTCGAGCAAGCCGGTTTTATGGTGCTCAAATCACCGGACATGCCATCCATTCTGGTAGAAACAGGTTTTATCAGTAACCCTGGTGAGTCAAAAAAATTAGCCACTAGTTCGCACCAGCAAGCACTGGCGCGCTCGATCCATTCAGGTATTCGCCAGTTTTTCCAACAGAATCCACCACCGGGCAGCTATGTTGCGTGGCTGCGTGATTCCGGCAAACTGGCCATTGGTCCACGGGAACATGTGGTGCGTTCCGGTGAAAGTGTATCGTTGCTGGCTCAGCGTTACCAGCTCAGCCCAGCGCAATTGCGCCAAGCCAATAAATTAAAAAGTGACGCTCTAAAAGTGGGCCAAATACTTCAAGTGCCCGCCACAACTTTAGCAGGACAATAATGACTGACGTACGTGCCATTCATCTACTCAGCCCGCGTTTAGCCAACCAAATCGCGGCCGGTGAAGTGGTTGAAAGACCTTCCTCGGTTGCCAAAGAACTGTTAGAAAACTGCTTAGATGCCGGTGCTAAACGCATTGATATCGAAGTTGAACAAGGCGGGGTTAAACGCTTACAGATTCGTGATGACGGGCATGGTATCGCAGCCGAGCAGCTGCCGCTGGCCTTAGCGCGCCATGCCACCAGTAAGATTGCCGCACTCGAAGATTTAGAAGGGGTGGCCAGTCTCGGTTTTCGCGGTGAAGCGCTCGCCTCGATCAGTTCAGTCTCACGCCTAACCCTAACTTCACGCACGACGGATGCCGAACAAGCCTGGCAAGTGGAAGCGGAAGGCCGCGATATGGAGTCGCGCGTGCAACCGGCTGCACATCCGGTGGGCACCACAGTTGAAGTCTGTGATTTATTTTTTAATACTCCGGCACGACGTAAATTTCTGCGTACCGAGAAAACCGAATTTGATCATCTGCAGGATGTGATCAAGCGCATGGCACTGGCCCGCTTTGATGTGGCCTTTCATTTGCGCCACAACGGTAAAACAATTCTTGCCCTGCACCCAGCCACCGATGATATCTCGCAAGCGCGGCGTATTGCTGCCGTGTGCGGCGATGCTTTTTTAGAACAGGCGCTGCCGATCAATATTGAGCGCAATGGTCTGCACTTGTGGGGCTGGGTCGGCTTACCGACTTTCTCGCGCAGCAAAGCGGACATGCAGCATTTTTATGTCAATGGCCGCGTGGTCAGCGATCGTTTAGTCGCCCATGCGGTGCGTCAAGCCTATCGTGATGTGATGTACGGTGGCCGTCACCCAGCCTTTGTCTTGTTCTTAGAGCTGGATCCAGGTGCAGTGGATGTCAATGTGCACCCGACCAAACATGAAGTACGTTTTCGCGAAAACCGCAGTGTGCATGATTTTTTATACGGCACCTTGCACCGAGCCATCGCAGATGTTCGCCCAGAAGATAAACTGGAGCCAGCCAACACCCTTAATTTGCATGCCCAGCCAGCCGTCAGCGGCTTAGACGCAGGCGAGTTTGGCCCACAGGGGCATATACCGCTCAGCCCGACGCCTAGCGCACAAACGACCTTTCAGCCCAGTGCACAGCCCGCCAGCTTTAGCAAAAGTAATTACGGCCAACCGTCGCCGCAAACACCCCGGGCGCCAGAAAACTATCAAGCCGCCTATCAAGCCTTTGCGCAACCTTTAGATAACCTCGCTGAGTCAACTCAGGCAGAAATCCCACCGCTGGGCTTTGCTATTGCCCAACTCAAAGGTATTTATATTCTTGCCGAAAACCAGCAGGGTCTTGTGTTGGTCGATATGCATGCTGCCCATGAGCGGGTGATGTACGAGCGCTTAAAGCTGGCGATGGCCGATGAAGGTTTACGCGGTCAGCCACTTTTGGTCCCCGAAACCCTCGCACTCAGCGAACGTGAAGTGGAATGTGCCGAACAGTATGCACAGTGGTTTACCCAGTTGGGCTTTGAGCTACAAGGTTTAGGACCAGAAAGCCTCGCTATTCGTCAAATCCCCGCCCTGCTTAAACAGGCTGATGCCGCCGAGTTGGTGCGTGATGTTTTAACTGACTTAATGGAGTATGGCAGCAGCGACAAAATTCAGGCACATACCAATGAGTTGCTAGCGACTATGTCCTGCCACGGCGCAGTGCGTGCCAACCGTCGCCTAACCCTGATTGAGATGAATGCCTTACTACGCGATATGGAAGTTACCGAACGCAGCGGACAATGCAACCACGGCCGCCCTACCTGGACTCAGCTGGGTATGGACGAGCTGGACAAGTTATTCTTACGCGGCCGCTAATTAATCCAAACCGTTATAGCACATCTCAAACTCTTCTAGCAGACACAAAAAAGCCGATCGTTCGATCGGCTTTTTTGTGTGACTCAGTCGGACTTACTGCATGCCCAGTTTCTTCTCAAGGTAGTGGATATTCACCCCACCTTTACAGAAACCTTTGTCATTCAACAAATCACGGTGCAGCGGCACATTACTTTTAATGCCATCAATAATGATTTCATCTAAAGCGTTGCGCATACGTGCCATCGACTCTTCACGCGTTGCCCCCCAAGTAATGATTTTGCCAATCAGCGAATCATAGTTAGGTGGCACGGTGTAACCACTGTACAGATGTGAATCAACCCGCACGCCATTACCGCCTGGCGCATGGAAGTGCTTCACTTTACCTGGACTTGGCATAAAATTGTCAGGGTCTTCAGCGTTAATCCGGCACTCAATTGAGTGCCCACGTAAGACAATATCTTCTTGCTTAATGGAAAGCTTATTGCCCGAGGCAATACTGAGCATTTCTTTAACCAGATCAACCCCAGTAATCATTTCCGTGATCGGATGCTCGACCTGAATACGCGTATTCATTTCGATAAAGTAGAAGTTGCCATCTTCGTAGAGGAACTCAAAGGTACCCGCGCCACGGTAACCAATATCAATACAGGCTTTCACGCAGCGTGCATAGACACGCTGACGTGCTTCTTCATCGATAAAAGGTGCTGGTGCTTCTTCGATCACTTTTTGGTGACGACGTTGCAACGAACAATCACGATCACCTAAGTGAATCGCATTGCCTTGGCCATCAGCCAGCACTTGAATCTCAACATGACGTGGATTGCCGAGGTATTTTTCCAAATACACCACAGGGTTACCGAAGAACTGCGCTGCTTCGTTGCGCGTTAAAGTCGCCGCACGAATCAAATCTTCTTCTTTATGCACCACACGCATACCACGTCCGCCACCACCGCCAGCGGCTTTGATGATCACCGGGTAACCCACTGCACGGCCAATCGCTAAAGCTTGCTCTTCATCTTTAGGCAACGCGCCCTCAGAGCCAGGCACGACAGGTACACCGGCGGCGATCATCGCAGCTTTAGCCGCAACCTTGTCACCCATCATACGGATCACTGCCGCACTGGGGCCCACAAAGGTAAAGCCTGAATTTTCAACTTGCTCGGCAAAATCAGCATTTTCAGCTAAAAAGCCATAACCTGGGTGAATAGCGGTAGCGCCAGTCACTTCAGCGGCGGCAATAATAGCGGGGATATGCAAATATGATTGCGCACCTGGCGCTGGACCAATACATACGGTCTCATCGGCCAAGGACAAGTGCATCAGTTCGCGGTCTGCAGTGGAATACACCGCAACCGTTTTAATACCTAATTCTTTACAAGCGCGTAAAACACGTAGCGCAATCTCACCACGGTTAGCGATTAAGACTTTTTCCAACATTGTAAACTCCGAGGTCGTTAGACAATGGTGAATAAGGGCTGGTCATACTCAACCGCCTGACCATTATCGACTAGGATAGAATCAATCACGCCACCGACTTCTGCTTCGATGTGGTTCATCATTTTCATTGCTTCAACGATGCACAGCACATCGCCTTTTTTAATCGTCTGACCCACTGTCACAAAATCTTCAGAATCTGGAGACCCTGCACGGTAAAAGGTACCGACCATAGGTGAACGTGCAACGGTGCCGTTGTATTTAGGGCAAGAAGGTGCCGCATCAACTGCTGCAGGTGCTGCAACTGGCGCCGGAGCTGCCGGGGGCGCTGCAGCATACATAGGCTGCTGGGCAACTTGTTTGCTGTGGCGACTGATACGAACAGATTCTTCGCCTTCGTGGATTTCTAATTCATCAATACCAGACTCTTCTAGCAGTTCAATGAGTTTTTTAACTTTACGAATATCCATCGACCTTGACTCCAAAATTGAGAGGTTATTATTTAATATATTCAAATGCTGCGTCTAAAGCGAAACGGTAACCGCTAGCGCCTAGACCACAAATCACACCCACTGCCACATCAGAGAAGTAGGAGTGATGACGAAACTGTTCTCGTTTATGCACATTAGAAAGGTGCACTTCGTAGAATGGGATGCTCACAGCAAGCAGCGCGTCACGCAATGCGACACTGGTATGAGTAAAAGCCGCTGGATTAATAATAATACAGTCAATTTCCTCATCGCGCGCCGCGTGAATTCGATCAATCAACGCATACTCTGCATTACTTTGTAAGTAAAAAAGCTGGTGGCCTGCAGCCTGTGCTTGATCAACCAATCCTTGATTAATCTGATCAAGGGTTGTGGCACCGTACACCTCAGGCTCACGTGTGCCCAATAAATTTAAATTAGGACCATGCAAAACTAAAAAAGAAGCCATCGAAAATTCTGACCTTAAAATATCAAGAATGAATATGCCTATTTTTGCAGGCATTGTCAGCAATTGCATACAAAAAAGCAGATTTTATTGATATAAATAAAAAAACCCCGCCAAAGCGAGGTTAAAAGGAGGATCACCAACTACAGCACTATTGCACCGTTAAAAGACGTATTGCACACGCAAACTGATAGCATCGCCGCTGTCATCATTGGCCGTATTTGCTACTTTATCGGTTTTAGCTTTTAAGTAGTTTGCTGACACTTTCACGGCATCATTGGCATACCAGTTCACACCCATCGTATGTACTTTCGCCTCAGTGTCATAGAAACGACCCGACGTATCCACATCAGCATCGGCAACGCTCAAATGATCGTAGCGATACACCAGTTCCCAAGCGCCTATTTGTTTATTACTGGGCTTGATGCTGTCGAACTTACCACCATCCAATTTATAACCGCGCGATTCACCGGTTAAGCTGTACGCCAGCTGTACGTTATAACCATCCACCTGACGGTCTTTCATGGCCGAAGCGGATTTAGCACTTATCTCACGGCGTAAATACTCACTTTGCGCCGAGAAGGGACCCAGCGCATAGGCCACCTCTAAGCCCCACGCGCTGTCATTATCAAACTGCCCCACTTGGCTACTGGCAAAGGTTGGGCGGTTACCGTTTGCCGTGTCTTCCGTGGTGCCACGTACAGCCATGCGCGAGCGAATCCGCCCATCAAAATCTTCGGTGCTGCGCTTGGCATAGTTGAGACCGAAGTGCAGTACATTACCGGCTTCAGCCATGGGCGCAATCACACCGCGCAAGTTATAGCTGTTGTTGTTACTGCCATTGCTATCTTCGTTGTTTTTAGCGCGGTTAATGCCGGCAGAACCATAAAACATATGAGTGGTGCCACTGACCTGCACACCCATGCCATCTTGTTTATCATTCACCCACTCGCCAGCATCATAAATCATCGAGCGTTCAATGGTGCTGATCCACTTGGAGCTGGTGGCTTTTTCTAAACCAAAGTCTGGATCGAAGCGGCCGACTTTGATATTAACGGGCTTGAATCCCGTGTAAGTCATCGATGCTTCGTCCCACTTACTCTCACCTTTTTCGCCAAAATCAAGGTTAAAAGCATATTTCCAATCATGGTAGAGCGTACCGGACAGCTCTAAAATGGCACGGCGAAAGTACGCCTCATTCGCACTCTTGCCGTTTTTCGTATAAACCCCATCAAACTGGTCAAAGTCAGCTTGAATACGACCACCGAGCTTAAACGAAAAAGACTTATCAACCGCAGCAGCCTCAAAGCCACCTTTGGTTTTGATGGTGATATCAGGACCGTCGGTGGTCACTGAACCTGCCAACACCTGCCCCGAGACCAGCAAGGCTAAAGCGCTAGCCGCAAAAGTGCTGTAAGTGGCTGCATTTTTTTGCGTACGAATCATTGAATATTCCCCTTATATTGGCAAAACACAGTACGGTTTGAGGCACTGTTGTTGCAGGGAATATTGGCAAGCACTGATGACAGAAAGGTGACTTATAAATGAAACTTTAATGACAGTCGAACTAAAAACGCTCTAAGCGGTACACCGCATAAGCCGGCTCTTCATAAGGGTGCGCAGCCTTAAGTGCAGCCACTGCAGAGTGGATATGCGCCGCTTCAACCACCAATTCAACCCGCCACTCAGCGACTGTTTCGAGCTGACCTGGCTGACCAATAAAGGGCTGACTGCCAGCCTGCGGTTGAAACTGACCTTGGCCCAGCACTTGCCAGCAACAATTTTGATAATCACCAATACTGCCAGCGCCGGCGGCAAACACAGCTGTTTTCACCGCTTCAAGATGACTTTCAGGCACATAAAAAACCACACTGTACATAAATAATTGCCTCCTGATGCGGCTACCCTAGTGAGCCACGCCGAACAAAAACGCTGTATAATTTTAGCCTATTAATACTGGAGAACAACGCCGTGATAGCAGCACGCTTTGCACCCTTGGTTTTTTCTATTTTGATGTCGATTTATATGGTTACTGTAATGACTTTTGTTATTACCTGGGCCAACACAGGCATGGACCAAGGTTTTATCCTGCGTTGGTTTCGTTCTTTTTATATTGCTTTTCCGATCGCGTTTAGCTTGACCTGGCTCGGCGCCCCCTATATTCAGAGGTTTGTGGCTAAACGCAGCAAAAAAACCAGTTAAATCAGTCAATAGCGCCTGCCTATGCCAGTGTAAAAGCGGCATAGGCGGCGCTGCGGTTTAACACTTACGCAGAATAACACTACCAATTGAGTAACCTGCACCAAAGGAGCTGAGCACGCCCACAGCGCCACTGCTGAGGTCATCTTGATGTAAGTGCAGCGCAATCACCGACCCTGCCGAACTGGTATTGGCATAGGTATCTAAAATCACTGGTGCTTCAGCAGCTGTCGCATCACGGCCTAATAACTTACGGGTAATCAGCAAATTCATATTTAGGTTGGCTTGGTGCAACCAGAAGCGCTGTACGTCCTGCACATCAATCTGGTGATTTTCTAAGTGCTCAGCGATTAAGCTGGCAACCTTTGGGCACACTTCACGGAAAACTTTGCGACCTTCTTGGACAAACAATTTATCTGGCGCACCAATACCCTCGTCCGCGCAGCGATTTAAATAACCAAAATTATTGCGGATATTATTGGAAAACTGAGTAAAGAGCTTAGTGCCCACCACCTCCCACTGATGCTGAGACACGGCACCCTCTGCGTCTTCCAGAATCACTGCGGTGCAGGCATCACCAAAGATAAAATGGCTATCACGATCACAGAAGTTCAGATGACCGGTGCAAATCTCAGGATTCACCATCAAAATCGCACGCGCTTGGCCTGCTTGAATGGCATTGACTGCCGCTTGCATACCAAAGGTCGCTGAAGAGCAGGCCACGTTCATATCATAGGCAAAACCTTCAATACCTAAGGCCGCCTGTACTTCAATCGCCACTGCAGGATAAGCACGTTGTAAGTTTGAGCAGGCGACAATCACGCCATCAATGTCCGCAGCCGTGCGACCAGAGCGCTGTAGCGCTTCTTTAGCAGCAACCATCGCCATCTCACAAAGAATGCCCCACTCATCATTAGAACGCTCCGGAATGCGCGGAGCCATGCGCTGCGGATCTAAAATACCAGCCTTATCAATCACAAAGCGGCTTTTAATGCCTGAGGCTTTTTCAATAAAGGCTGAACTTGATTCGGGCTTAGCTTCCATTGCACCACTGGCAATCTCTGCCGCGTGTTCGGCATTAAACTGCTGCGACCACGCATTAAATGCCGCCACCAACTCATCATTGGAAATGCTTTGCGCAGGTGTAAATAGGCCTGTACCACTGATTACAACTTTCTTCACGGTCAATCCTCTACATTAGCCGCGCAACCTGCGGCTGTGTTGACGCTGCCGGCAGCTGCAGGCAACACTTAATCAATTAAAATACAGTATAGGTCGGCGTCGTAACGCTTAAATAGTTTAAGTGACTGCGCAACAACAGGGTCAAAGCCCCGCTCTCAGTTCACCGCTCTGCCCTACACTAATACGGGATGCTGCTGACTAATCAACAGCCACTACGCGCAATTCACTGGGCATGGAAAAGGTTACATTTTCCGGACGACCATCCAGCTCTTCAGCCATCTGCGCGCCCCAGCCACGTAAACATTCAATCACCCCTTGCACCAAAACTTCTGGCGCTGAGGCACCCGCGGTCACTCCGACCACGGCATCCTTAGCAAACCATTCTGGTTTTACATCTTCGGCACCATCAACCAGGTAAGCTGGGGTACCCATACGATCAGACAACTCGCGCAAACGATTGGAGTTCGAACTGTTCGGACTGCCGACCACTAAAACCACATCGCAGACGCTGGCCAATTCTTTCACCGCATCTTGGCGGTTTTGTGTGGCATAGCAAATATCATCCTTGCGCGGCCCACTGATGGTCGGAAAGCGTGTCTTTAAAGCATCAATCACGCGACTGGTGTCATCCATTGACAAGGTGGTTTGCGTAACAAAAGCGAGACTTTCAGGTACTTTAACCTGCAAAGTAGCCACATCTGCCTCATTTTCAACCAAATAAATATGCCCGCCATGGCGCGCATCATACTGGCCCATAGTGCCTTCAACTTCAGGGTGACCGGCATGACCAATCAGCACGCATTCGCGGCCTTGATTGCTATAGCGGACAACTTCCAAGTGCACTTTAGTCACCAAAGGACAGGTCGCATCAAAGACTTTTAAGCCACGGCGATCCGCTTCATCACGTACTGCTTTAGGCACGCCATGGGCACTAAAAATAACGATATTATCGTCCGGCACTTGATCTAGCTCTTCGACAAATATAGCGCCACGTGCGCGTAAATCTTCCACCACAAACTTGTTATGCACCACTTCATGACGCACGTAAATGGGCGGCTGAAACACCTCTAACGCACGGTTCACAATTTCAATCGCACGATCAACACCGGCACAAAAGCCACGTGGATTTGCTAGTTTAATGCGCATCAATACCGCCTCATTTTTTACAGAGTGTTGTTTTGCACCGTAATAATTGCAACATCAAAGGTGATCACTTTGCCAGCCAAAGGATGGTTAAAGTCAACGGTCACCTGCTGTTCATTAAAGGCTTTAACTACGCCTGGCATTTCACCACCCGCGGCATCTTTAAAAATCACCAGCACGCCGTAATCCAACTCCATATTGTCAAACTGGCTACGCGGCATCACCTGCACATTCTGCTCGTTGGGTGTCCCAAAACCTTGCTCGGGGAGGATTTCAAAGCTGCGCTGATCGCCGTCTTTCAGGCCAAATAAGACACGCTCAAAACCGGGCAATAAACTGCCATCACCAATGGTAAAGGTCGCAGGATCTTTCTCGAAGTTACTATCGACCACATCACCATTGTCAAACTTTAAAGCAAAATGCAGGGTTACCCTGCTGTTTTGCCCAATACGTTGTTCACTCATTGTTCTGCGCTCCAGTTACACCACTGCTTGCTGGTTTATTGCCGCGAAACATATCTAACGCGAGCATTACGGCACCCACCGTAATCGCACTATCGGCAATATTAAACGCTGGAAAATACCACTCAGTTTTCCAGTGCACTAAAATAAAATCAACCACATGACCCAACACCACACGGTCATACAAATTGCCAATCGCACCACCCAAAACCAAAGCTAAAGCAATTGCCAGCCAAGTCTCATGGGCCTTAAGACGCTTAAGCCAAATCACCAATACGGCACTGACTGCGCAAGCAATCACAGCAAAAAACCAGCGCTGCCAGCCGGCTTCATTGGCTAAAAAACTAAAAGCGGCGCCACGGTTGTAGGCCAGCGTCCAGCTGAATAGATCAGGAATCACCACTGCTTGCTGATACAACGCAAAGTTCGCATCAAACCAATGCTTACTGATCTGATCGGCTGCAATCACTAAGAGACTGATCCAAAGCCATGCCAGCTTGCCAAAGCGCGCAGCCATTAGCCTACACTCCTACACAGCGCTAAAGAGTTACGCATAATGGCGCACTTCACCTTCACCATCGAGGTTATCCGCACAGCGTGCGCAAGCGTCTGGATGCGCAGCCACTGAACCCACATCCGCACGATGATGCCAGCAACGGGCACATTTTGGCTGTTCAGACTTGCTGATATGTAATTTCAGACCTACCAGCTCAGTGCTGACGGCATCCGCGGGTGCTTGGGCTAAATCAGCCACTTGTGCGGTTGAGGTAATCAGGACAAAACGCAGCTCATCACCTAAGTGGCTGAGCTTTTCAGCTAAGGCTGTATCGGCATACAGAGTCACTTGCGCCTGCAAGTTACCGCCGATGACTTTGGCGTTACGTTGGTTTTCCAGCTCTTTGTTGACTGCCACTTTAACCGCCATCAACTCAGCCCAGTAAGCACTGCTTAATGTGCTGTCAGCAGGTAAGCGTGACAAACCCTCATACCAAGTATTAAAGATCACTGACTCATTCCGTTCACCTGGAATATGCTGCCAGATTTCATCGGCAGTAAACACCAAGATCGGCGCAATCCAACGCACCAAGGCTTCAGCAATATGGTACAGCGCAGTCTGACAGGAGCGGCGGGGCAAGCTGTTTTCGCCAGTGGTGTACTGACGGTCTTTAATGATATCCAGATAGAAGCTACCCAACTCTTGCACGCAGAAGTTGTGTACTTTTTGGTAGACATTATGGAAGCGGTATTCCTCGTACGCTTGCGTCACCTCATCCTGCAAACGCGCCGCGGCATCCACCACCCAACGGTCCAGCTCAATCATTTGCTCAGCAGGCACGCAGTCGGTGGCGGGATTGAAACCATCTAAGTTAGACAGCAGGAAACGCGCGGTATTACGAATCCGGCGATAGGCATCGGCACTGCGCTGCAAAATGGTGTCAGATACCGCCATTTCACTGGAGTAGTCCGCCGATGAAGCCCACAGACGCAAGATATCTGCACCCAAGCTGTTGGTGACCGTTTGTGGTGCAACCACGTTACCCAATGACTTGGACATTTTGCGGCCTTTCTCATCCACGGTAAAACCATGGGTGAGTAGACCACGGTACGGCGCATGACCATCAATCGCACAACCGGTCAGCAAGGATGAGTGGAACCAACCACGGTGCTGATCCGAACCTTCAAGGTACAAGTCTGCACGCGGGCCGTGTTCATGCCCTAAGGGATGCGAGCCGCGCAGTACATGCCAATGGGTGGTACCTGAGTCAAACCAGACATCCAAAGTGTCAGTGACTTTATCGTAGTCGGCCGCTTCTGCGCCGAGCAACTCAGCCGCATCCAGCTTAAACCAAGCCTCAATACCTTCTTGTTCAATGCGTTGCGCCACCTGCTCCATTAATTCCACAGTACGCGGGTGCAACTCACCCGTGGCTTTATGTAAGAAGAATGGAATCGGTACGCCCCAGTTACGTTGACGTGAGATGCACCAGTCGGGACGGCCAGCAATCATACCGTGTAGACGTGCTTTACCCCACGCAGGGGTAAACTCTGTTTCTTCGATGGCCTGCAAAGCACGCTCACGTAGCGGCGCACCCTGTTCAGGTTGCTTATCCATGCCCACAAACCACTGCGCCGTGGCGCGATAGATCAATGGGGTTTTATGCCGCCAGCAATGCATATAGCTGTGCTCAATCGACTCATGTTTAAGCAAGGCGCCGACTTCATCCAGCTTAGCCACGATATCGGCATTGGCTTTCCAAATAAACTGACCACCAAAAAACGGTAAGTCATCGACATAGACACCGTTACTTTGCACAGGACTGATAATTTCATCATTGGTCATGCCGTAGCGCTTACAGGTGTAGAAGTCATCTTCACCATAGGCTGGCGCTGAGTGGACGATACCGGTACCGGCATCCAGCTCCACATAGTCGGCCAAATACACTGGTGCAACACGCTCATAGAAAGGGTGCTGGAACTCTAAGTGCTCTAGGGCTTCACCATTACAACGGGCAATCACTTCACCTTGTAGCGCATAGCGAGCCAAACACTCTGCAACCAAGGTTTCCGCTAACAGCAGAATTTTATCGCCCACATCCACCAGTGCATACATCGCATCAGGGTGCACGTTCAGCGCTTGGTTACCTGGGATGGTCCAAGGCGTGGTGGTCCAGATCACGATCTGGACGTTTTTAGTGATCTCTGGCACGGCAAAAGCTTTGGCCAGCTTAACTAAGTCAGTGCTGTTAAAACCTACATCAATGGCTTCTGAGCGCTTATCTTGGTATTCAACTTCAGCTTCAGCCAAGGCTGAACCGCAGTCAAAACACCAGTTCACAGGTTTTAAGCCCTTAAACACAAAACCGCCTTCAACCATTTTCGCCAAGGCACGTACTTCACCGGCTTCGTTGGCAAAATCCATAGTTTTATACGGATTATCCCAATCACCCACCACACCTAAACGAATAAACTCAGCCTTCTGTCCTGCAATTTGTTCTTCAGCATAAGCGCGGCATAATGCACGCACCTGATCAGCAGGCAAGTTTTTGCCGTGCTTGATTTCAACTCTGTGCTCAATCGGCAAACCATGACAGTCCCAACCCGGCACGTAAGGCGCATCAAATCCCGCAAGAGTTTTACTGCGCACAATCATATCTTTAATGACTTTATTCACCGCATGACCAATGTGAATATTGCCATTTGCATACGGTGGGCCGTCATGCAAAATAAAACGAGGCCGACCTGCGCCAATTTGGCGCATTTTCTGATACAGGTTAATGCTATCCCAGTGCGCCAACATTTGCGGCTCACGGGTGGGGAGGCCTGCCTTCATCGGAAATGCCGTTTTCGGCAGGTTAAGCGTCGCTTTATAGTCGGTCATATGGGTTCCAAGTCACTCATTAAAGGGTGTGAAAATGCTGCCAAAGTGTATGTGCTTGCGCGATATCCGCAGCAATTGCCTCTTGTAGTTGAGGCAAGGATTCAAAACGTTGCTCGTCACGGATTTTCTTATGAAAGGTGACGGCAAGATGCTGGCCATATAAATCGCCAGAAAAATTCAATAAATGCACTTCCAAATGTGCTTGTCGCTCGTCATCAACGGTGGGGCGTGTGCCTATATTAGCAACACCGGGCATCTGTCGCCCACCTTGTAACTGCACAGACACCAAGTACACTCCATGCAAAGGTGCGCGATGGCGCTTAAGCTGCACATTAGCAGTTGGCGCATTTAAGGTACGACCCAACTTTTTGCCATGCATGACGCGACCATCAATACTGTAAGGTCGGCCGAGCAAACGCCGCGCCAGAGCAAAGTCAGCTTCGGCTAAAGTGGCGCGCAACCAGGTACTACTGACCCGTTGACCGTCAATTTCAACTGTCGCCGTGGGCTCCACACTAAAATCAAAACGCTGCCCCGCCTCTTGTAAAAAAGCAAAGTCGCCGGCGCGATCACAGCCAAAACGAAAATCATCGCCCACCTGCAAATGCTTGATACCTAAGGCATTCACCAAGACGCTTTGCACAAAATCTTCCGCACTGAGTTGGCGAAAACGCTTATTAAAAGCAATGCACAGCACCTGATCAATCCCCGCATCACGAAACAACTGCAGCTTATCGCGCAACCGAGTTAAACGAACCGGCGCCGTCTCAGGATTAAAAAACTCCCGCGGTTGCGGCTCAAAAACAATCACGCAACTGGGTAAATTTAAGCGCGCAGCACTAGTGCGCAGGCGCGTTAATATGGCCTGATGCCCTAGGTGAACACCATCAAAATTACCAATAGTCGCAACGCACCCATGATGTGCTGGACGTACATTGTGTAAACCGCGAACCAACTGCATATTTTATATCTTGCTAGCAAAGTGTCTGATTATAACCACAGCCAAGGCCTTCACGCACCTTTAGCCCATTTAACGGCGCAGATGACGCATTCTAATGCCGCTGGCAAACAAGGTCGCGGCAAACACGACAATACCGCCACCCACCAACAACGTCACTTCCCACACGCGGCGTTGCCAACCCCAAGCAAACCACTCACTGCTTGGTTCATTGAGCCAGAACACCAACGCCAGCATCGCAGCACAGGCCAGCAGTAAGCGCAGAATAAACATCATCCAACCCGGCTCCGGTTTATACACGCCAGCCCGGTACAGCCCCATGAGCAGCAAGCCCGTATTGAGCATACTGGCTAAGGATGTGGCCAAGGCTAAACCAACATGCTGCAGCGGCCAAATTAAAATCAAGTTCAGCACCATATTGACCACCATACAAATAATGGCAATGCGTACCGGGGTTCTTAAATCCTGACGGGCAAAGAAGCCCGGCGCTAACACTTTAATCAACATAAAGGTCAGCACTCCCAAGGAGTAGGCTTGCAATGCAGCGGCGGCCTGAGTGACATCAGTAGCCGTCATCGCGCCATAAAAGAATAATGTCGCGATTAAAGGCTCTGCCAAAAAGGCCAACGCCAATGCGGCTGGCACGCCCACCAACAAGACCATGCGCAGTGCCCAATCAATGGTAGCCGAAAACTCTTCAGGCTTAGCCGTGGAGTGGTGCCTCGATAACGCAGGCAAAATTACGGTACCAATGGCAATCCCAAAGGCACCCAGCGGTAATTCCGACAAACGGTCCGCGTAATACAACCACGACACACTACCAGTCTGTAAGAACGACGCCAGCACAGTATCCAGTAATAAGTTGATCTGACTGACTGACACACCAAATAACGCCGGTAGCATAAGCAACATAATGCGCTTAACCCCTGGATCATTGGCGACCACACGCGGACGCGGCAATAAACGCATTTCCCACAAGAATGGCATTTGAAATAATAACTGCGCCACACCAGCAATAAACACGCCCCAAGCCAAGGCCATTACCGGCTCGGCAAAGAACGGGGTTAAAAACACTGTAGCGCCAATCATGGAAACGTTGAGTAGCACTGGGGTAAAGGCTGGGACGGCAAAGCGACCATAGCTATTGAGAATTCCGCCACAGAATGCGGTTAAGGAAATCAGTAATAAATAGGGAAAGGTAATACGCAGCAGCTCACCGGCCAACTGCATTTTGCTCGGTTCATCATGAAAGCCTGGGGCAAACAGCATAATCAAATACGGCGACATCACCACACCCAGCGCAGTGAGTGCGGTTAAAGTCAAACCCAGCATACCGGCGGTGCGATCCACCAATTGCTTTACATCAGCAAAGGAGCGTTTTTCTCGGTACTCAGATAATACTGGCACAAAGGCTTGGGCAAATGCGCCTTCGGCAAATAAACGCCGTAGAAAATTAGGAATTTTAAAAGCAACAAAGAAAGCATCCGCCGATGCGCCGGAACCAAAATAGCTGGCGACGACCATATCGCGCACCATACCCAAAATACGCGAGAGCAGAGTCATCACACTGACCACTGCGCTGGAGCGTAAAAGGCTGGAGGATTTTAGTTTTGTGGATGTATCAACAGCGTCGCTCATGATGCACTCTTCCAAATTCAGCGCCCAAGTTTAGTCGCTTGCCTCAGGGGATGCTATAAAGATTGCAGAGAAAGCATGCAATCTGCACTTCGTCTGCGTATACTGTCAAAATTAATGTACTGAGCGACTCAATTTATAGATTGTAAAGCTATCGTCTATTTATTCAGTATCAGTAACTTGACAAATTATTCATTTAGCTGCATCATTCGCGGCCTATTTTGATTCATTCAACTAAAAGTTTTCGAGGAGTACGACGTGGCCAACAGCCCTTCTGCCAAAAAACGCGCTAAACAGGCTGATAAGCGTAGCGACCATAACGGTAGCCTACGTTCTATGGTGCGTACCTATATCAAAAATGTAGTTAAAGCCATCGAAGCTAAAGATTTAGAAAAAGCACAAGCTGCTTACAAATTAGCTGTTCCTGTTATCGACCGTATGGCCGATAAAGGTATTATCCACAAGAACAAAGCTGCTCGTAACAAAAGCCGCCTGAACCAGCACATCAAAGCGCTGAGTCAAGCAGCCGCTTAATTGCGACGGTATGTTTAATAAAGAACCGGCTTAGGCCGGTTTTTTATTGCCTAAAATTTAGAACACCATAACCCACATCACCACTTAAAACCGCAGCACACATACATCACATCACCTCACCGAGCACCTGCAATAACGCCCTGCCTACAACAGTACCTAAAAAGGCCTCGCGGTACCCCTTATAGCGTCAGTTAAGCTCTGCACCGCCTTATGCCAACACCCAACTTGAGCATAAAAAAACCCCAGCCCCTCTTACAGAGCCAGGGTTTTTTGTTGTAAGCAGAACTGCAACTTATAAAGGTTTACCACGGTTACCGCGCTGACTCACAAAGTTTTGTACTGTCGCCAAGTCATTGACCAACACAGTACAACGCTCTTCACGCTCAAACAAATCGGCCATATGCACAGGCAGACTTGGGCTAGCACCTGGCACAGCTTTCTCCACTGCTTCCGGGAATTTAACTGGATGCGCTGTACCTAAAATCACCATAGGCGTGGCTAAACTACGACGACACTCGCGCGCCGCATGCACACCAATGGCTGTGTGCGGATCCAGCAATTCACCGGTTTGTGCATAAACCTCAGCAATGGTTGCACAGGTTTGCTCATCATCAACCGCTAAGGAATCAAATAGCTTACGGGTTTCCGTCCAGCGCTCATCATCCACACTCATTTCGCCAGTGACACGGAAATGCTCCATCAGATCAGCCACTGCCGCACCATTACGACCATGCATATCAAACAGCAAACGCTCAAAGTTAGACGACACCATAATATCCATGGATGGCGACAGCGTTGGATGCAGCATATCTTTGTTGTAACGGTTGCCACTCATAAAGCGGTGCAAGATATCGTTGCGGTTAGTAGCAACAATCAACTGATTGATCGGCAGACCCATATTGCGCGCCAAGTAACCAGCAAAAATATCGCCAAAGTTACCGGTCGGCACTGAGAAAGCCACTGAGCGCTGCGGACCGCCCAACTGAATCGCAGCATGGAAGTAGTACACGATCTGCGCCATAATCCGCGCCCAGTTGATCGAGTTGACTGCCACTAAACGCGTACCTTTAAGGAACGACTGATCAGCAAAGCTGGCTTTAACCATCTCCTGACAATCATCAAAGTTACCTTCGATGGCGATATTGTGAATGTTATCGCTTAGCGCACTGGTCATCTGACGACGTTGCACTTCGGACACGCGCTGGTGTGGATGCAGAATAAAGATATCCACATTCTCACAACGACGACAGCCTTCAATCGCCGCAGAACCGGTATCACCCGAAGTCGCCCCCATAATCACCACACGCTCATTGCGCTTAGTCAGGAAGTGATCGAGTAAACGACCTAACAACTGCAAGGCAAAGTCTTTAAAAGCCAAGGTCGGCCCGTGAAACAATTCCAGCACCCACTCATTGCCATTAAGCTGACGCAAAGGCGCCACAGAACTGTGCTCAAAGACAGCATAGGTCTCTTTGAGAATCGCTTTAAAATCAGCATCCTCAATACAGCCCGCAACAAAGGGGCGCATCACGCGAAAGGCTAATTCGTGATAGGGCAAATCCGCCCATGAAGCGATTTCTTCTACAGTAAAGCGCGGCAAGTTTTCAGGCACATACAAACCGCCATCACTGGCTAAACCGGCTAACAATACATCTTCAAAATTCAACGCAGGGGCTTGGCCACGCGTGCTTATATATCGCATAAGTAACAACCTTTATCAGAGTCGCTTAACTGGGGATTAATTCAATTGCTCAACACGAATACGCACAACTGGCTTTTGTACTGTATCAAGTGCTTCTAACGCCATAATAGCATCATTAATACGCTGCTCTTGAACACGGTGCGTGAGCAGAATAATCGGGACTGAACCGTCCGACTCTTCGGCTTCTTTTTGCATAATCGATTCAATATTAATGCCGCGTACCGATAAAATACTCGCCACTTGCGCCAACACACCAGGGTGATCTTTAGCTTGAATGCGCAAGTAGTAGGCGCTCTCACATTGATCAATGGCCAAAATAGGATGATCTGATAAGGCAGTCGACTGGAAGGCTAATGCCGGCACCTGATCCGCTGGGGCAGACGCCATAAAACGCGCCACATCAATAATATCGGCCACCACCGCAGAAGCTGTTGGCTCCATACCAGCGCCCGCGCCATAGTAAAGCGTACTACCTACCGCATCACCATTGACCATCACCGCATTCATCACGCCATTGACATTAGCCAACAGACGGTCAGAGGGGATCAAGGTTGGATGCACGCGCAGCTCAATACCTAAATCAGTGCGACGCGCCATACCTAAATGCTTGATCCGGTAACCTAAGGCTTCAGCATAGTTCACATCAGCAGTGGTCAGCTCAGTAATGCCTTCGGTGTAGGCTTTTTCAAACTGCAAAGGAATGCCAAAAGCAATCGACGCTAGAATCGTCAGCTTGTGCGCCGCATCAATACCTTCCACATCAAAGGTGGGGTCGGCTTCGGCGTAGCCAAGCGCTTGCGCTTCTTGTAACACATCCTCAAAGGTACGGCCTTTCTCACGCATTTCACTGAGAATAAAGTTACCGGTGCCATTGATAATGCCGGTTAGCCAATTGATACGATTGCCCGCTAAACCTTCACGGATCGCCTTAATCACCGGAATACCACCGGCCACAGCCGCTTCATAGCCAACCATGACGCCTTGTTCACGGGCACGTTCGAAAATCTCATTACCGTGCACAGCGATCAGCGCTTTGTTCGCGGTTACCACGTGCTTGCCGTTGGCAATGGCACGCAGGACAATCTCTTTAGCTAAAGTGTCGCCACCAATCAGCTCAACCACGACTTCAATTTCAGGGTTATCAACGATAGCAAAGACATCATCAACCATGTCAGTCGTACTGGTATCACATTCCGGATTGACGGTACGTGCAGCGACTTGCACCACTTCAATCTGGCGGCCTAAACGCCGTGAAATTTCTTCAGCATTACGCTTAAGAACATTAAAAGTACCACCGCCAACGGTGCCTAAACCACAGATTCCTACTTTTACTGGCTTCACGCTGCATCGTCCCCATTATTAAATAAAATAAATCCGCTTAATAACTTACTAAAAGTATAAGCGGCAACATACTGTGCTAAAAATTAACAGTCTGTTTTACGCACAAGATGCGCGAAATTAAAGCTGAAAGTCTAGCACACTGGGTTATAAAGCACTGCTGAAAAGAATCGTCGCCGCCATCGCAGCTCGCGGTTAGTGCGTTACAATACGCGCCATATACATTTGAGAAGACGAGCCATCCCATGCGCCTTGATCGATATTTATCTGAAACAACTGGCATGAGCCGCAAAGAGGCAACCAAGGTACTGCAACGTGAGATTGTTACCGTAGACGGTGTTGCGCAGAAAAAGACAGCCTTTCAAGTCCCTCTAGGGGCGGAGGTTATATGGAACGACATACGCCTTGAACTGATGGGGCCTACCTACCTGATGATGCACAAGCCGCTTGATTGCGTGTGTGCCAATCACGACCCAATACACCAGACTATCTTTGCATATTTAGACGTACCTTATATAGATAAGCTGCATACCGTGGGGCGGCTTGATCTCGACACATCAGGGCTATTGTTAATCACTAACGATGGCAAATGGTCCCACCGTATTACTTCACCAAAGCGCCAATGCCCGAAGATCTATCATGCTTGGCTGGCCGACCCACTCACCGAGGCTGATGTCCGCGCCTTTGCTGAAGGCTTGCAACTGCATGGCGAGACGACTTTGACGGCCCCAGCAGTGCTGGAAATAATCAATGAGCGCGAAGCCTTGGTGCATATTTATGAAGGCCGCTATCATCAAGTCCGCCGCATGCTTGCCGCAACAGGTAATAAAGTAGAAAAACTACATCGCGAGCAAGTCGGCACATTAAAGCTCGACCCTGATCTGGCTCCAGGTGAAAGCCGCCGCCTGACAGCAGAAGAAATTGCGCTGTTCTAGCGCGTAGAACCATACAGTCAGCCCGCAGCAACCCGCTTAAAACCTCTGCTAAGCATCTACAGTATTAGGCTTTCTTAGTCTGTTTTCATTGCACGACTCACTAAGAAAGCACTTTTAACTGCACATTCATATATCACTTTTTATATCTTTCTTAATTGTACTGACTAGTGCACATTAACAATGTGAGCGACACTGAGTTAAACATAAGAGGAGATACTCTGATGAATAAGAATTGGTTATGGGCTGGGTTACTCATACCTTGTATGCTATTCGCCGATGATACCGAGATTAAACAAGCGATCAGCGAAGGCACGCAAGCCTATCAAGAAGGCCAGCTATCTCAGGCTGCCTCGCAATTTGATTATGCTGCCACCTTAATTCGCCAACTGCAAGCTGGTGCCTTAGGCAGCTTATTTCCAGAGCCATTACCCGGTTGGGAAGCCGGTCAGGTAGAAAGCCAAGCAGCTTCAGCGGCCTTTTTTGGTGGCGGTATTAATGCAACGCGCGACTATCGTAAAGGGGATGCGAGCTTGGAAATCAGCATCAGTAAAGACTCACCCCTATTACAAGCCATGGGTATGTTGTTTAACAACCCCAGTATGGCAAGCATGGGCGGTTATAAAATAAAGCGCATTAGTGGCCACAGCGCCATGCTAAAAATGGAAGATAACAGCCAAGAACTACAGATATTAATTGCGAACAATATACTGATCCAACTCAACGGCAGTGGCGTCAGCGAAACAGAACTGCTCGCCTATGCTGAAGCACTTGATATAGACGCCATTAGTCAGCGTTAACCGTCGCACGCACTTACCTTACTATTTAACTATAGATAAAAAACCGAGACCACTCTGAATAGCGTGCCTCGGTTTTTATTGATCTTGATGTTCTAACAGTAATTAGGCTTTCTGCACCCAAGACTGACACCATCCACCCACTTCAACACTTTTTTGTGGGAAAAGCATACAACCGTTATTTTCGCTTTGGAAGAACATGCAATTTGAGCAATTACTGCCCGCTTTATAGGCAGCATGAGCACTGGCTTCTTCAGCCACTTTGACGTAGTTCAACGCCAGGGCTTGAGGATTGCTAGGATCGAGAGGCTCCAACTCTTGAGCGAAAGCATGCTGAGAAAGAAGACTCGCACCAAAAGGTAGAGCGGCAATACCGAACAAACTACTGCGCATAAATTTACGACGACTTTGATTGGCCATGATATTTCCTTACTGATAGCTGTATGGGGTTACTGCGTATTATTTCAATATCAGTTTACATTATATAATGTGCGAATGAACTTAGTTAATTAGTCAGTAACAATAATTACAGTAGAATACACAAAGATAGGAATGATTATTATTTATAATAATCACAAGCAGCGCTGCCCAATACTGCGATCAACCGGTTAAAGAACCAGCCTTATGCTAGAGTCCTGATAAAGCATCCTGCTTCTTAGGAGGTGTTGTATGGATATATTTTCAGGAAAGTTGACCGTTTTTTATGATGGTGCCTGCCCTGTCTGCATCCGCGACCGGCGCTGGTATGAAAAACTGGAAGGTCGAACAGAAGATAGCGTTGAGTGGCTGGATATCACTGGACGTGATCAAGAACTGCTACAGCAAGGCATTGATCCAGACCAAGCCCTGCGCGAACTGCACGTTAAAGATGCCCAAGGCCACGTCCATCGAGAAATGGACGCCTATATCTTATTGATGTCCCGAGTGACAGCGCTCAAACCACTAGCGTGGCTGATTGCCTTGCCAGTGATTCGCCCGACGCTGGCTTGGCTGTACCATCGTTGGGTCGCACGCAGACTTGCATCCCGATCATGAACGTGGCACTGCTGTACTGCGCGACAAGCGTTTAGCCTTCACAGACCACTTTATGTTTTATCGGTCACTTGCTTTTCCAGCTCTCGAAGACGCAGACGCTCAGCACGATCTTTTTCATAGCGTTCGCTGATATCACGCGCCTGTGCCAGGGTACCTACCACCTCGCCTTGATCATTAAAAACCAAGGCAAACCCCATTTCTGCGTAAAACTCACTGCCGTCTGCGCGTAACGCTTTGGTTGCCATGGGCTTACCGCTATGTTTGGTCACGCCCGCGGCAATTGCTGCATTAAAACCACGCCAATGCATTGCGCGTAATGTCTCGGGAATAATGATATCTAGACTCTGTCCCAATGCGTGCTCGGCAGAAAAGCCAAACATCTGTGCTGCAGCCTGATTCCATACTCGAATCAGGCCTTGCTTATCTGAATAAATCGTTGCATCAGGCGATTGCTCAACCAGCCAACGCGCGAGTTCGGGTGAGGTTTTTGTTGTTGTCATAATCACGTCCTATCGGCAAATATAGCCCACCCACACTAGCAAAGTTAAAGGTGCTTATGCAGAGGGGCAGACCATTTATAGACTAAAGTTGCCAGACATTCGGACACGAGCGTTGCCCATGCTTAACCGTTAGCAGTCGGATTGATCACAGCACTTAAGCCTTGCCAATCTTCCAAATCCTGCTCAGGCTTTTCCGAACGAAAACCTGCGTAAAGCGCAATACCTTGCTGATCTTGCAAAATATCAACCTGAATCCCTTTCTCCCGTAAAAGTGTTTCCGTACCGCAAGCGTTGGTTATATCACCAACCACCACACGACTAAATCCTCGCATATACAGCAGTGTCGCGCACACTACACAGGGGCTCAGACTGGTATATAGGGTTGTCTGACTAAAATCTAGGCGTCCAGCATCTCGAATAGCCGAGGTTTCGCCATGACTGTAAGGATGGTTATCTTGCACCAACGTATTGTGCCCTTTCCCAACAATCTGCTTGCTTGAATTCTCAACGATCACCGCACCAATGGGGCAGCCGCCTTCCTCATAACTCTTTTGCGCAAGCAGCACCGCAATACGCATAAAATCCGCATCGGTTAAGCTTCGGCTAAAATCATCATCCATTAAAACAGATAAGCTCTTGGTTGGCATATGCGCGATTGCGTTCAATGCCTGCTCACTTTTCGCAGTCTGCTGATTGAGGAGAGTTTGCATAGTCATCAGAGAATTATCCTTATATTGATTACGTGAGAATATTTAAATTCAGCCTTAACGCACAACTTCTTATCCAGACACGCCAAAAAGTGTACCGACAGCAGTGGTCAAGCCCATTGCCAATGCGCCCCAAAAAGAAACACGCAATATAGAAGGAAGTACTGGCGCACCACCGGCATAGGCCGCAAGAAAACCTAACAGCGCAAGAAATAGCAAAGTAGCACCGGCAAGGCTCAGCATCAGCGCAGCACTTGGAATCATAAGCACAACCAACAGTGGCAGCGCCGCCCCCACGGCAAAGGTTGCCGCAGAGGCTAATGCCGCCTGAACCGGTTTAGCGGTGAGCACCTCAGAGATACCCAACTCATCTCGAGCATGGGCACCAAGCGCATCATGCGCCATCAACTGCGTGGCAACACTGGATGCCAGCGAGCGATCTAAACCACGCTCGATATAAATCAAGGTCAACTCTTCGTGCTCATAACTGGGATTGCTGGCCAGCTCTTCACTTTCACGGGCGAGGTCTGCGCGCTCAGTATCAGCCTGCGTGCTAACCGAGACATACTCTCCAGCCGCCATTGACATCGCTCCGGCGACGAGACCCGCAACGCCGGCAATAAGCACCGCTTGCGTACTCGCGCCAGATGCCGCTACGCCTAAGACCAGACTGGCAGTGGAAACAATACCATCATTGGCTCCAAGCACAGCGGCCCGCAACCAGCCCGTCCGATGCGTTCGATGCCCTTCGCTATGGCTCATATATGCTCACTTTGTGGTAAAAAATTTATGTTATCGCTTAACCTTTAATCACACTGCACACTGCACTGTATGTGGCTGAAATATATAGCAGTCTACAGTCCAAGTTAAAACACCTGAAAGCCAACTTTATTTAAAGCAGCCGCAGTGGCTGGCAAATCAATCGACATGCACTCATCAGAGCACACTACGTTGAGAGCAGCGCTTTCTTCGGCGCTGGACATCTCAGCATATAAAAAGCCTCTTGCAAGATATTGAATCCTAACTGCACTAGCGCTGGGTATATTGATCCCAAAGGAGACCCTTAGTGCCAGCCAAAGCGCCGGATATAATAACGCTTCATCAACGATGTCAATACAGCGTAACTTATAAGAATTCCGACCAGCCAGATAAAGAAAGTACCAGGCAAGGCCTGCATCTTAAAGTAGCTGGCTAACGGCCCCATCGGCAAGAAAATGCCTATTACCATAATAGCTAAGGTTGCCGCGATTAAAGATGCCGCCGCACGGCTTTCAATAAAGGCCATTTTTGGCGTACGGATAATATGCACGATCATGGTCTGAGTCAGTAAACCCACGACAAACCAGCCTGACTGGAACAGTGCTTGATCTGCCACTGTATTGGCCATAAACACATACCACATCAGCGCGAAAGTCAGGATGTCAAAAATCGAACTGAGTGGGCCAAAAAACAGCATAAAGCGGCCAATACCATCGGCATTCCACTTCAGCGGCTGACTGACTTCCTCTTCATCCACATTATCGAAAGGAATGGCAATCTGTGATATATCGTAGAGTAAATTCTGCACCAATAACTGCAGCGGCAGCATCGGTAGGAACGGCAGAAAGATACTGGCAATCACGATGGAGAAGACATTACCGAAGTTGGAGCTGACGGTCATGCGAATGTACTTGAGCATATTACTAAAGGTTTTACGCCCTTCAATCACCCCATCCTTGAGCACCATCAGGCTGCGTTCCAACAGGATGATGTCTGCCGCTTCCTTAGCGATATCCACTGCACCATCCACGGAAATCCCGATATCAGCAGCACGCAGCGCTGGCGCATCATTAACTCCATCACCCATAAAACCGACCACATGACCCAAATCACGCAGGCAGTACACCACACGCTCTTTATTCAGCGGTGACATTCGGGCGAAAATAGTTGTGCCCTCGACCGCTTGCGCCAAAGCGTGCTCATCCATAGCATCAATTTGCGCCCCCAGCAGCAGCCCCTTGACCTCTAAGCCCACTTGCCGTGAAACCTCAGCGGCAACCAACTCATTATCGCCAGTGATGATTTTGACGTCGACGCCATGTGCTGCCAGTGCTTGTAATGCCGGCGCGGTGGACTCCTTGGGCGGATCCAGAAAGGCAATATAGCCAATCAGGGTGAGGCCTGACTCATCAGCCTTCGAGTACACCGCCTGCTCCGGTGGAATCTCTTTCATGGCTACCGCAATGACCCGTAAACCACTCTCATTCAGCTCGCGCAGCACCTCTTTCAAGCGCGCCTCGCGGCTCTCATCCAATGGATACACTTGGCCGTCGTATTGCACATGGCTGCACACAGCAAACATTTCTTCTGCTGCGCCCTTACTGATCAACTCATGGTGTTCCTCACGCTCAGCGACCACCACCGACATGCGACGGCGGGCAAAATCGAATGGGATCTCATCAATCTTGCGATAGTTACGCACCACCTTTAGTTCGGTTTTCAGCTCGACATGATCCAATACCGCACGATCGAGCAGGTTTTTCAGTCCCGTCTGGAAGTAACTGTTGAGGTAAGCAAAACCCAATACCTCATCGCTCTGCTTGCCTGCGACATCGATATGCCGAGCTAGAGCAATTTTATCTTGGGTCAGCGTGCCAGTTTTATCCGTGCACAACACGTCCATCGCACCAAAGCTCTGGATCGCATCCAAACGTTTAACAATCACCTGGCGCCGCGACAACACCACTGCACCACGCGCCATGGTTGAGGTCACAATCATCGGTAGCATCTCAGGCGTCAGCCCCACCGCCACCGACAAGGCAAACAGCAACGCCTCAGGCCAGTCGCCCTTGGTAAAACCGTTAATAAATAACACCAACGGCACCATAATTAGGGCGAAGCGGATCAACAGCCAGCTGACTTTATTGACCCCTAACTGAAACGCGTTGACGTCAGCCGCTGTCGCCGCGCGAGTGACTCGTCTGGCCAAGGTGCCGAAGTAAGTGCTATTACCGGTGGCCAACACCACTGCACTGGCGGTACCGGAAATAACGTTGGTGCCCATAAAGACTAGATTTTCCATCTCCAGCGCAGATTCGGTCGCGGCTTTGACCAGCACAAACTTCTCTACTGGCAGCGATTCACCGGTCATGCCTGACTGACTTAAAAACAGGTCAGTTGCGGTCAACAGCCGACAGTCTGCCGGAATCATATCGCCGGCCGACAAGTGCACAATATCCCCAGGCACCAGCTCTTTCATGGGAATTTCAGTCGTATCCTCAAGCAAATGACGAGCACTAGTCTCAACGCTGGTATTGACGCGCCGCCTGACACTAGCAGTGTTGCTCACCCGCTCTTTAAGTGCCTGGGCAGCACGATTGGAGCGACGCTCCTGAAAAAACCGCATTAAGGTGGCCAGTACCACCATCACGGTGATCACCACAGCCCCTTGCAGGTCCTTAGTAAACACTGACACCAGCGCCAGCAGCGTTAACAGTAAGTTGAATGGATTGTTGTAACTGAGCCAAAGGTGCCGCCACCAACGTACCGCGCTTTCGTGCTCAACCTCGTTAAACCCGTACTGTTCTCGTAATACCTCAGCTTCAGCCTCGCTCAGCCCTTGCAACGAAGTACCCAGTTGCACCAGTAGCGCCGGTAGGTCTGCTCGCGCCTCGCTCAACAAGCGCTGATTGAGTGTGTCTGACGGACGCTGCTGACGCTTGCTTTGCGGCGTCGACAGCAAAATGCTACGCCGACGAAATAGATGTCTACTTTTGCGCGCGGTTAAATAACGTTCAAAATAGTGTTTGAAAATATTCATACTACCGCACTCCTTGTGCAACCCATCCGTGGCCTAAAATAGGCTCAATAATATTTAACCAAAGCGCCTTCAGCATGCCCCATCAAACACTCTCTGCAAACCACTCGAGTAACTGAAATAGACTTATACGACATGCCAACACAAAGCTTAAGGCCTTTGCAGACTAACGAAGCCTCACAGTGGTCACTGCGAGCTAGCTGCTCTTATTTATCCGGCGCAGCGGGACGCAAGCCAACGGCCAACCTCTGCAGCTCAGCTTCATCCAGTGTTTCCACCTCTAACAGTCGACTGGCAGTTTTTTCAAGAATATCGCGATTATTGCTAAGAATTTCCAGCGCCTGCGCGGATACGTCCTGTAGTAAGTTGCGTACTGCAGCATCCATCGCCTCAGCCGTTGCCTCACTGTAGCTGCGCTCAAAATAGGCTGGAGCATTGCGCTCACCTAGAAAACTATGTTTATCAGATTCATAACTGACACCGCCTAGGCTCGCATCCATACCATAACGAGCCACCATCGAGCGCGCGATATCGGTAGCCCGCACCAGATCGTCGGCGGCACCAGTGGACAGGTGATCAAAAACTAATTTTTCCGCAGCGCGCCCACCCATCAGCACAGCAATCTTGTCGCGCAACTCAGCTTCTGTCATCAAAAAACGATCCTCAGTTGGACGCTGAATGGTGTAACCCAGCGCGCCAATGCCGCGCGGGATAATCGACACTTTGTGTACTTTATCCACGCCGGGCAGGGCCATACTCACCAGTGCATGACCCATCTCATGATAGGCGACAATCTTTCGTTCACGTGGGTTAATCAGACGATTACGTTTCTCCAAACCCGCGACAATCCGCTCAATCGCATGGGTAAAATCATCCATACTGACGACTTTTCCGCGCCGGCGGGTGGCCAACAAAGCTGCCTCATTCACTAGATTAGCCAGATCCGCACCGGAGAATCCAGTGGTGAGTGCAGCAATGTCGTCCAGTGCCATTTCTGGCGCCAGCACAATTTTTTTCATATGCACCTTGAGAATTTGTACCCTGCCTGCGCGGTCGGGGCGATCCACTAACACCTGTCGGTCGAAACGTCCGGCCCGCAAGAGTGCTGGGTCAAGAATTTCTGGCCGGTTGGTCGCCGATAACAGCACTACACCTTCACCCGGATCAAAACCATCCAGCTCAGATAGCAATTGGTTCAGTGTTTGCTCACGCTCGTCATTACCGCCCTGTAACGTAGCAGCCCCTCGAGCCCGGCCCAAAGCATCCAACTCATCAATAAAAATAATTGCCGGCGCGGCCTTGCGCGCCTGCTCGAACAAGTCACGCACCCGTGCCGCACCGACGCCAACAAACATCTCAACAAATTCAGAACCTGAGATAGAAAAAAATGGCACCCCAGCTTCGCCAGCGACCGCTCGCGCTAATAGCGTTTTACCCGTACCTGGCGGCCCAACTAAAAGAATCCCCTTGGGCATACGTGCACCTAAACTGCCGTATTCTTTAGGATTTTGCAGAAAATCAATCACTTCTTGCAGCTCAGCCTTGGCCTCATCCACCCCAGCTACATCAGCAAAAGTGACCTTAGTGTCACTCTCGATATACACCTTGGCTTTACTCTTACCAATCGACATCATCCCACCCATACCCGATTTAGCACCCATCCGGCGAATTAGGATCATCCAAATACCGACAAAAACCAATGCGGGTAACACCCAGGACAATAAGGTCGTAAACCACGTATTTTCGACGGCCCCAGAATAGGTTACATCGGTGTCATTCAAGCGGTCAGCCAGCTCAGGCGCCACCGGCGTGGTAACAAAACCGGTTTTGCCATTCTGAGCTGATTTGAACGTGCCACGAATAGTACTGCTACCGACTATGACATTTTCGATCGTACCCTGCTTGAGGTAGGTTTCGAATTGGCTGTAAGGAATCGCCTCAACCGTCTGCGTCTGCACCCAAATATCACGTAGAAAAACAACGCCCATCACAGCAAAAAGAACATACCAAAGGTTAATTTGAATTCCACGATTCATGCTGTCTCTCCATTAAGAAACGTCGCAATTTCACAGAGTGTGAGCCTGCTAAGCTATAGCTTCTAATAAAGTATTCTAAAGCACAGCACGGTTTATTGATATTCAGGCGACAAATACAATAGGGCGAGATAATTACTGTGTCTTAACCGCCATCCGCCACCAACCCCTTAGCAGTGCGCCAAGGGGTTGGTGGCGAACATATTTATTGCTCGATGCCAACTCTTAGAGCAGCTCTGGCTTAGGTGACGGATACACATTAGCGGTATCACGCCCCAACCCTTTAACCAAACTTGCCTGCGGCCCATCGTCCCCACGCGCTTCAACAAAGCGGACAGTGTCGCCGTTATTGAGTTTATCGAAGCCCGGCGGTGAGACGCTGTTTTCGTGAAAATAGATTTCACGCCCGTCCGGTGTCATTAAAAAACCATAGCCTTTATCGCTAAACATCTTATTGACGACTGCATACGGCGTCTCTTCAAGGACAACTCGCGTCTCTTGTAAACGCCCTGCATAGGCCTTTAACTGTCGTTCTGCTGCATCGAATGCATCGCGGATGGTCACATAAATATCATTGAAATTGTCGTGTTCGTTTGGCTCACGCGACACAACCAAATCTTCCCCTGGAACACTGATTTCAATGTTGACCCGATGATTCAGAACATCATAGCCAGGGGTTCGATTGGGCACTTCAAGCGTCACTCGACAGCCTACAATGTGCTCAAAATACCGGTTTAATTTATCAACACGCTCACGTACAACCGCTTCTACTGGATCAGAACGCTCCGCATTCCTAAACGTAATTTCCAAAGGTATCTGCATAATTCACCTCATGTGAAAAGATTGACGCAGCTAAAATACAAGCAGCGGGCCGTACGTCGATCCGGCCCATCCCCACGAAGAAGTCCGCACTGATTGCCCGTCAATTCAAAGTGGGCAACAGCACACCACTACTCTCCATAAGTATCACGAGCATAGACAGCTTTTTTAACCAAGTCCAACACCCAAGGTACAAGAAGCAAACACAGTCCTGCGCGCATCAGTCTTTAGCACCCCAATCGACTTGCCTTGATACTCTGTAAACGCTATGTTTGTAGGTCAGTCCAGACGATGACTGCTAGATAGCCTCATACTGCACTAGGTTACTCTATCGAACGGCAGTGCTCAGCGCGTTTTAAGGTGAGGACGGTAAGAGTATGTCCAGCAATGGAAAAGCAATGATTACCACGGAAAAGCTGCCGATCAAGCTGTGGCTGGACCCCGAGCAAATGGACCCAGGTGCACTTGAGCAAGCACGCAACCTGGCCAACCTGCCCTTTGCCTTTAAGCACATTGCCATTATGCCCGACACCCACCAAGGCTATGGCATGCCGATCGGTGCCATTCTTGCCACCCAAGGCGTAATTCTACCCAACGCGGTGGGTGTCGATATTGGCTGTGGCATGTGTTCCTTGCGCACCAACTTGCACCAAATCGATACCGAGGATCTAAAAGCGATTATAAAAATCATCCGTGAGACCATTCCGGTGGGTTTTGCGCGCCATACAAAGCCGCAAGATACCGCTTGGATGCCCGAAGTCAGCGGCCACTTACCCATCGTTAAACAAGAATACGAGAACGCCCTGTATCAGATTGGCACCTTAGGCAGTGGCAACCATTTTATCGAGATTCAACAAGGTTCAGATGGTTATATCTGGATTATGATCCACTCTGGCTCACGCAATATGGGCTTTACCGTAGCCAATCATTACAACGATATCGCCAAAGCCTTAAACCAAGCTGCCGGCGAAGATACCTCCACCGACTTGGCGTACCTGCCCGCCGCCTCTGAGCATTTTCAGTTGTATAAAGATGAAATGGACTACTGCCTCGAATTTGCCCTAGCCAACCGTCTGCTGATGATGGAACGAGCCAAAGCCGCCTTTAAGGCCCTTATTCCCGAGGTTGAATTCAGTCATTTGATTAATAAGCCGCATAACTTTGCCGCCGAAGAAGAACACTTTGGCCAAACAGTGATGGTGCACCGCAAAGGGGCAACACGCGCACGCAAAGACGAATGGGGCATGATTCCCGGCTCGCAAGGGACCCGTTCTTTTCTGGTCACAGGTAAAGGCGAAGTAGAGTCCTTTCAGTCCTGCGCACATGGCGCGGGACGCATTATGAGCCGCGCCCAAGCACGCAAACGACTGGACCTCAAAGAGGAAGTCAAAGCCCTCAAAGAGCGCGGTATTTTACACGCCCTCCGCAGCCGTAAAGATTTAGATGAAGCGCCCGGCTCTTATAAAGACATTGATGAAGTGATGCACAACCAACGCGACTTGGTGGATATACAAGTTGAATTGCAGCCTTTAGCCGTGATTAAGGGTTAACGGCTGCATTTTTCTAAAAGATGCCATAAAGGTTGATATAGAAAAAGCTTTTACGAGAGGCCGCAAAAGGGCAAAACCATCCTTCTTGACCCTTTTGCGCCAACTGTATAAAGGGATATCAGGCTATTTATTGAGCTGACGGCTGAAATACCAAACTGTACGTCACAGGCACCAGCAAGCTGATGGAGGGCAATTTAGCGATCTCACGCAAGGCTTCAACAGCTTCTGCCAGCTTGTAATCTGCAGCATTCATAAGCACAGGCTCTAGCGCTACAACACTTATTTTATTGCCCGCCAGCTGCGTCACCTGCACGCGGCTGTTCAGCTCTTTTTCAATGCCATGCAAGGACAGCGTTAGTTTGATGGTATCAGTGTACGTCTCACCCAGCTCAAGCTGAGTCGCACGGGTTAGGTCCAGCATCCCGCTGATTTTAGCTTGAGCAAACTGCCCCACGTCAAACAGCACCGCCTGCATACGCTCATCACGAATAGGTATACCAGTTTCTACACTGGCCAAATCAATCGTCAGCGACACTTCTCCCGCCTCACTGACTGAACCGCTTAAGTTTTTAAAGCGATTGATCTCACCAATATGCGCGTCTTTAATCGAGATGTACTGCAGCGAAGATTGATCATTCAGCAATGTCCAATCGGCAAATGCACAAGGTGCCAAGCCCATTAACATCAAGAGCAGCAAAGGTATTTTTTTCATCATTATTTTCCTTGTAGAAGTCTACTTATTCATTTTTTTATGGGTGTTACCAAGCACTGAGCCTAACACTTGAACCCATCTGCAGGAAACAGTCTACGCCGGACAAAAAGTATTTAATCGCTGCCCTGCGACTGCTATGTTGCTTTAAGCGCCCGTTTTTCCGACCAACTTAACTGGCTGATTAAGGTGATGTCTTGAGCCCTAGGCTATTTCACTTAAAACAACGCAAAAAGCATTAAAATAGACTAACTGGCTCGATTAGCGTCTAATTGAGGACTATTTAGCAGGTGCGGAAGTGGCAGCGTGCGCGATGAATTTTGGAAACATTACGAGCTGGATGAGCTGAGCGACACAGAGTGGGAAGCGCTCTGTGATGGTTGCGGTCAATGCTGTCTAGTGCGTGAGGTGGAACCTGATCAGGTGACCGTCTTTAATATCGCCTGCGGGCTGCTCGACTTAGAGAAAAGCGCTTGCAGTGATTACGCCAATCGCCTCAGTAAAGTGCCGTATTGCAGTCAGTTAACCCCCGCCAATATCCCTAAATTTAACTGGTTACCTGAGTCCTGCACCTATCGACGTATGTATCGCGGCGAAGCCTTGCCGAGCTGGCATCCATTACTCACCGGAAACCGCGAGCAAATGCGTAAAGAAGGCATTACAGTCAGCCCCACAGCCATCTCTGTCGAGCAAGTACCACGTTCTGAAAGGCCTTTACATATCATCAAAGTTAAAGCCATCTAATGATACCTGGCGTACACTGAACAGCTCGGCTTAGTCCATATTCGGCAAACCGCCGCTGACAATTGCCAGCTGAATAACAATGATAGCAACGCCCAAAAAAAACACCATGAACAAAGCCAGCTGACCACCCAACACACGGTAACCGCCACTGTGCTGCTTGCGGGTTTGGCGCACCAATAATGCCGGTAACAATAAAGATAAAACGGATAAAGCAATTGCCGCAAAACCTAAGGCAAAAATAAAACCTTTAGGGTAAAACAGCGCAAACAGTAAGGGCGGCATAAAAGTCATAAACCCTGTTTGCAGGCGACCATTGACAGTATTTTTAAGCTTAAAAAAATCAGCCAAAAAATCAAATAAGCCCAGCGCCACGCCTAAAAATGACGTTGCTAAAGCCAAGGCCGCAAACAAACGCACTGCCATTTCAACTTGCGTCGTCCCCACGACCGCGTTAACTGCTGCCAATAAACCATTTAAGCCGCTTTTATCAGCCAGAATACCCATAAAGTTATCCGGTTCAATGGTGCCCAAGGTGGCAAGCTGCCAAAAAATATACACCAGTAACGGAATGGCGCTGCCAATAACAAAGATCTTACGCAACTTCGTCGTGTCACCCTGCATATAGCTGACGATGCTCGGTACGCTGCCATGGAAGCCAAAGGAGGTAAACACAATTGGAATAGCCGACAGCAGCACAGCCTGCTTAACCGGCATGCTCAATAAATTCACCTGATGCACATGTGGCAGCAGCAAGATCAGTATCGTCGCTAAAAAGAATATTTTGCTCGCAAATAAAAAACGGTTAATCAGATCAACTGAGTGCGTGCCAAAGCACACCGCGCTTCCGCCCATCCCAGCAAACAGCAACACCCCAACATAATCAGGCAACTGCCAGCCCAATAGACTATTTAAGGACTCGCTAATAATCTCACCGCCACCAGCCAAGTAGGCCGCAATCAAGGAGTAGAGTAAAAACGGCAGCGCCACGCTGATAATCAAGCGCCCCGAGCGGCCTAAATATTTAAAGGCCAGCGAGCTAAGACCCATTTTGGAATCGTTGTACTGGTAGGCCTCGACTAAGAGCAAGGCGGTATAGCTCATAATAATCCACAGCCCTAATAACAGCAGCAGCGCGGTGGTAAAGCCAATACCAGCAGTGGCAAGCGGCATCGCCAACATCCCAGCGCCCAAGGCCGTGCCGGCGACAATGAAGGTACTTCCAAAGGCACTGTTGCTCACAGATTCTCCTCGTCTAACTGCCAATCAATCGACGTTATGCAGCCCAATAACAGGCTTAGGCTTTGAAACATGACTGCAACAGCGCCCGTAGCTTGTCATGCCCCAAAGTATTCATTAGCTCTATATTGCGCTCTGGAATATCATCCACATCAGGGTAATCAGCAATCACGCGCTCAAGACTGTCCTCTCGCAGCAGATGTAAAATCGGATAAGGCGCGCGGTTGGTATAGTTCTCGGCATCACTCGGCCGCGTCCCGCCAAACTGATAGTCAGGGTGGAAGCTAGCGATTTGGTAGGTACCTTCCAGCTGCATATCCAGCAGCAAACGATCGGCACAACTTAAAAAATCGTTGTAATCGTAAAAGTCCTGTAGCACCTCAGGGTGAATCAACAGGGTGGTTTCCACTGACGAGTCAGCATTGAGCAACTCCAGCTCATTTTGCAAAGCCATCAATAACTGCTCTGGCGTGGTAGCTGCGGTCGTCACAAAGCGCACACGATTTTTAACCAACTCACGCTTGGCAAATGGACAAAGATTCATCTCCACAACAAAGGTTTCAACCCACTTACGTACAGCTAGAACACTTGTTTCGTCATTCACAGAGTCACCTAACCGAGGTACATCGTTCATAGTTTTTCCAGATTAATTTATTCATCCCACAACGCTCAGGTTAGAGTACTCGATAACTATTCTCCATGATGTTAACTGCCGACACTGCCGCTTGCGCGACAGCTTAAGCCACTTAAAACTTGTCCGTCATCGCGCCCTCAGAGGCTGAACCCACGGTTTTAGCGTATTTGGCTAAGACACCACGGGTGACGTTCGGCTTGGGTGCGGTCCAAGCGCTTAAACGCTGTTGCATCTCGTGCTCTGAGATGCCTAAATTGATTTCATTATTTTCCGCATCAATCGTAATGGTATCGCCGTCCTCAATAATCGCAATGGGCCCACCGACCATGGCTTCAGGGGTGATATGCCCAACCACAAAGCCATGACTGCCACCGGAGAAACGTCCATCGGTAATTAACGCCACTTGATTGCCCAAGCCGCGGCCCATAATGGCTGAGGTCGGCGAGAGCATTTCGCGCATCCCTGGGCCGCCTTTCGGGCCTTCGTAGCGAATCACCAACACATCACCGGCCACCACAGTACCGTCCAAAATAGCGGCCATGCAGCCTTCTTCGGAATTAAACACCCGTGCCTTGCCAGTAAACTGCGTACCTTCTTGGCCACTGATTTTAGCCACAGCACCCTCAGGGGCAATGCTGCCGCGTAAAATGCGCAAATGACTGTCAGCCTTCAGCGGCTGATCAAAAGGCCTGATGATGTCTTGGCCGTTTGCATAGTCTTCGACATCGGCGAGATTTTCCGCAAGGGTTTTACCATTTACAGTTAAGCAGTCACCGTGCAGCAAGCCCTTATCCAGCAAGCGCTTCATCAAAGGGGCAATACCGCCAATCTTAATCAGATCCGACATCAGGTAGCGACCCGATGGACGCAAATCCGCCAAGACAGGTACACGCTTACCGATTTCAGTGAAATCATCAATATTGAGTTCAACGCCAACCGTATCGGCCATAGCCAACAAGTGCAGCACGGCATTGGTTGAACCACCAAAGGCAATCACCACAGTAATCGCATTTTCAAAGGCTTTGCGGGTCATGATATCGCTGGGTTTAATATCATTCTCCAACAGCCAACGAATGGCTTGACCTGCCTGCAGGCAGTCGGCACGCTTTTCTGAGGAAATCGCTTCTTGCGCAGAACTGCCGGGCAAACTCATACCCAAGGCTTCAATCGCCGTCGCCATGGTATTGGCCGTGTACATCCCGCCACAAGAGCCCGGTCCTGGAATAGCAGTTTTTTCAATGGCGATCACTTCAGCTTCAGTGATATCGCCACGCGCATGCGCACCCACCGCCTCAAACACCGAAACAATATCAGTATGGTTTTTACCCGGCTGGATGGTGCCGCCATAAATAAACAAGGCTGGACGGTTTAAGCGCGCCATAGCCATTAAGCAGCCGGGCATATTTTTATCGCAGCCGCCGATCGCAATCAGCGCATCATGGCCTTGGCAACCGGAGACGGTTTCAATGGAGTCAGCAATCACTTCACGCGACACCAAGGAATACTTCATGCCTTGATAGCCATTGGCGATACCGTCGGAGATGGTAATGGTATTGTAAATAATGGGTTTCGCATCAGCCAAATACACGCCTTTAGCCACCTCATCGGCTAAGCCATCAATGTGCATATTACAGGGCGTGACTTGACTGCCGGTGGAGATAATACCCACTTGCGGGCGCTTAAAGTCTGCATCATCAAAACCAACCGCACGCAGCATCGATCGGGCTGGGGCTTTTTGAATCCCATCGACCAAAATGGCCGAGTATTTTCTGCCTGTATCATCTACTTTAATCATCTCGCCTCCAATAGCGCAGTATTTTAGTCAACTATAAGCCCAAATAAAGGCGAAGCATACTTAAGGGTTGCAGGCCCTGAGCGCCTTATGAGCAAAACTCGCTCAGCTGCGGCGAAAATCAAGGCGTTGCTGGCCAAGAAAAATCAACTGGCAATTGTTTTAAGCTCGATGCGTTCATCAAGGCACTCATAAGAGCCCATTTCAAATTCGCGACAAATCCATGGACGGTTGTCATAAATAGTACACATAAAGGTCTTGCGATCGATCGCCGAGCACCAGCCATCATCCAAGCGCAACATGGTTTCGCCACCCCATTGATCCACAGCAATATGTTCCTCAGGAACCCCGGTATCACTGATAATCATCACTTCCAAACGGCAGCAGCCAGCACGGCAATTGGCGCAGCTGATCTCGGATTCAGGTGTATTTTTTATAGTTAGGATCACTTATATTGTCCATTGGGATGATTGCGTATGGCACGCTCGTATTGATCATAACTGAGTCGGCCTGCCCAAACACGCTGAATCGCTGTACCAGTTAGCCAGCCAGTCCTCTAACTGATCGCGTAACATCGCGGCGACGGGTTCAGCGTGAGTGAGAATTTCATTGATACGATGAAAGTGCAGCAAGCGTACGTCTGGGGCTTGCGGCCTTAGCAGGATATCAGGCGGCTGGTGGTGCAGGGCTTGACGGGTAATGGCCTGCTGCATAATTTTAAAGCTATTGAACAACATATCGCTCAGTCCGATGTCCTGACCATTGTTGGTCTGGTGGTTGCCCGATACGTCAACCGCAATCACCAGATCGACCGTGCCTTGTAACAGATCGAAGGGCAAGGGGTTAGAGGTACCGCCATCGATCAGCAAATGCTCGCCGCGCTGTACAGCCATAAACAATCCGGGCACCGCGATACTCGCCTCTATCGCGGGGAACAGATCACCCGCATCAATCGATACGCTGTCCGCCGTCCAATAATCGGTCGCCACCACCGTCAGCGGGATAGGTAGTTCCTCAAAAGTTCTAGCCTCGGTATGGGTGGCCAACAGGCGCATAAAACCACCCGAATCGAGCAACCCACCGCTGCGCCCGAACCGTACCAGATCGGCCAGTTTTACATTCGATTTAGCCAGCCCCGAGAGCGCCTCCAGCGGCGAGCCGGCCACCATCTCGAAGATCCCTTGTATCTTCTTAGCCGAGAGTCCTGCGGCATACAGCCCGCCGATTACGGCACCAATACTGGTGCCCACAATGCGATCTGGCACGATACCCAGCTCGTCGAACACCTGTAAAATGGCGATATGCGCCAAACCATTGGCACCGCCAGAGCCCAGCGCCAAGCCGATCGTTGGCCGAGCCATGGGGCTGTCAGTGGAACCTACTATGGCCTTAGTGAGCATCTGTAGGCCGCTAACAAATCGTGATGTCATGCCTTATTCTCCAAGGTTGCACTGCATAGCGGCTGAAGCACTGCTAAAAATAGTAGCATAAGCAGCGCCACAGCTCATCACTGTTGGCCCAGCGCCAGCATCCAACTAACAGTCTGTGCTGGAATCGCTTATGCTAAGCGGACACTATAGATTTTTTACGCAAAGACCTGCCATGATTTTTATAAGCAATAGCATCAGCTTGGATGACCATGAGGTCGAGATGAGCGCGATACGCTCGCAAGGCGCGGGTGGGCAGAACGTTAACAAAGTGTCCTCTGCCATTCATTTACGCTTTGATATCAATGCTTCAAGTCTGAGCGACTTTTACAAACAGCGTCTCTTAGAAAGTAAAGACAGCCGCATCACTAAGGATGGTGTGCTAATTATTAAAGCGCAGCAATTTCGTACCCAAGAAAAAAACAAAATCGATGCCTTTGAGCGCTTGCAACAGTTTATCATCGAAGCCACCTATATCAGCAAAACCCGCCGGCCGACAAAACCGAGCAAAAATGCACAACGCAAACGTACCGACCAAAAAACCCAGCGTGGCAAAACTAAATCATTGCGCGGCAAGGTTGAATTTTAAGTTGGCATAATAATAAGGAGTTCATAAGCCCGCATGTTACCCATCACCCACAGCCGTAAAGATCCAACCCATTTAACCTTTATTATCTTAATGATCTTGGTCGGGCTCAATTTGCGTCCAGCGCTATCATCCCTTGCCCCGCTGTTGCCGCGTATCGAAAGTGAAGGTGAACTCTCGGTCTTGACCCTGTCCTTACTGACCACTCTGCCGGTACTGTGCCTTGGACTCTTTGCCCCATGTGCACCTTGGCTGGCTCGGCGGCTGGGCATTGAACGTAGTCTGGCGCTGGGTTTGATTATCCTCAGTGCTGGGCTTGCCTTGCGCGGCCTGAGTAGTGCTACGACCCTGTTTACTGGCACGCTCATGATTGGTGCGGCCATAGGTATTCTTGGCACCTTATTGCCGGCGCTGGTTAAACGTGAACTGGCCGACAGTGCTGATTTAATGACGGGCGTATATACCATGGCACTCTGTCTGGGTGGCGCTTTGGGTGCGGGACTGAGTATTCCGCTGGCTGATGCGCTGGGCAGTTGGTCGCTGAGCCTGATGTCATGGGCCAGTTTTGCACTCACGGCACTGATTGCTTGGTGGTGGATCATGCCGCAACCGGCTGCAGAGCAGCAGCATACAGCCTCATCCGGGCACGCTCGCGCGCTACTCGGTCAGCCCTTGGCTTGGCAGGTCATGTTATTTATGGGCAGCCAATCCTCGCTGGCTTATATCGTCTTTGGCTGGTTACCCACGCTGCTGGTGCGGCAAGGTTACAGTGAAAGCCAAGCCGGCTGGTTGATGAGTGCATCAATCTTGATCCAACTGATCTCCGCGATTGCTGCACCTTGGTTGGCACGCATGAGTCGCGATCAACGCCCTGCTCTTATGGTCGTTCTCAGCTTAGTGGGCATCGGTCTGTGTATGTTATTGCTCGGCCCTGCCTCACTCAGTTGGCCCGGCGCAATGCTGCTCGGTCTGGGTCAAGGTGGCTCATTTAGTCTGGCTTTGACCTTGATCGTCTTGCGCAGCGGCAATGCCAAGATTGCCGGTGAACTGTCCGCGTTGGTTCAAGGCGGTGGTTACACCCTAGCCGCGATGGGACCGCTGGTTGTTGGCCTAATGATTGATGCGCAGATAAGTACCCAAGGCATTACTTGGGTACTGCTCACGATTCTAGCTTTTGCTGCATTCATGGCGCTGTTCGCCGGCCGGCAGCAGCGACTGGAAATCGATGACAGCGGTGTGCTGCTAACCATGAATCAGCGGCATGGGCTTAACCAGCCCTAGGCCCAGACGTCATGCAGTTAAAGGCTACAACTCAGATTAAGCAGATCAGGCTATTTCCGAGCGGGAGCTTTACTGCCGAGCGGCTAACAAGTCCATGGCTAAAGCTTCAGCGACTTTTATCCCATCAACGCCCGCTGACAAGATGCCGCCAGCATAGCCCGCCCCTTCGCCCGCAGGGTATAAACCCTTAGTGCTGATACTGTTGAAGCTGATTTTGTCGCGTTTAATACAGATGGGCGATGAGGTGCGTGTTTCGACCCCAGTTAACACCGCATCATACATAGAAAAACCTTTAATCTGTCGCTCAAATGCAGGAATCGCTTCTCTGATGGCGCGTACTGCGAAAGCAGGTAACAACTGACTCAAATCGCTAAGCGTCACCCCAGGTTTATAGGACGGCGTTACGCTACCTATTTTTTCAGAGGCTTTACCGGCCAAGAAATCGCCCACCAATTGCATCGGCGCATTGTAATTTGAGCCACCCATTGCATAGGCTTTTTCTTCCAGCTGACGCTGTAAATCAATACCGGCTAAAGGGTGTTGTGGATAGTCTGTTTCAGGATTCACATCAACCACAATGGCTGAGTTGGCATTACGCTCATTGCGTGAATATTCGCTCATGCCATTAATCACTAACTTACCCGGCTCCGACGCGGCCGCCACCACAGTACCACCTGGGCACATGCAAAAACTGTAGACACTGCGACCGTCTTTACAGTGATGGACTAATTTATAGTCAGCCGCGCCTAAAATCTCATTGCCCGCATGCTCACCAAAGCGTGCTTTATCAATCACAGACTGCGGATGCTCTATTCTTAAACCAATCGAGAACGGCTTCGCCTCGATATAAACTCCATCCTCTAACAACGTCTGGAATGTATCCCGAGCACTGTGGCCGATGGCTAAAATAACATGCTGAGTCTTGATCACCTCGCCCGAACTTAAGGTCAGTCCTTCGACTTGCTGGTCAACAATATTTAAGTGCTCCAGCTTTTCCCCAAAGCGGATCTCACCGCCTAAGGCGATAATCTCTGCGCGGATATTTTCCATCATTTTGACTAATTTAAAGGTACCTATATGCGGTTTACTGACATAAAGGATTTCTTCAGGCGCACCGGCTTTAACAAACTCAGTTAAGACCTTACGACCATAAAACTTGGGATCTTTGATTTGCGTATAGAGTTTTCCGTCAGAAAAAGTCCCTGCCCCACCCTCACCGTATTGCACATTCGATTCTTCATTAAGCTGTCTATCGCGCCACAAACCCCAGGTATCTTTAGTGCGCTGCCTCACATCTTGGCCGCGCTCAATCACAATAGGTTTCAAGCCCATTTGCGCCAAAAGTAATGCCGCTAAAATACCACAGGGGCCAAAACCGATAATCACCGGGCGTTGTTGTTCAGCTTGAGGAAAATTAGTCAGCTTCTCGGTAACAAACTTATACTGCATATCTGGGCTCGGCTTAACACTACCCTTACCCGCAAACTGTGCAAGACAACGCGCTTCAGCTTCAGCCGTGAGTTCTATGTCTAAGCTATAAATCAAGAAAATTAAATTGCCCTTTCTTGCATCATGACTTCGTTTAAAAACCGAAAGCCCAATGAGTTCACTCTCTTGTAGTTGCAGTACACGTATGACTTCTTCTTTTATTGCACTACTGGAATGATCTAAAGGTAATTTAATATTGGTAATTCTTAACATAATTATATGTACTGCCTGCTGTATAGGCCGATGCGCATGCCTATTTAAAATGGTATCCAGCGAGATGGCCTGCCACGGCAACCACCTTGCTCATAAAATATAACCGTTCTTGGTCGTCATTACTGAACAGATAAAACCCGCCACAGCGCAGTGGGGCAGGACCTTTAGCCTCAGTCAATCAGGATGAATGCAAGCGCAGGTCAAGCCCACAAACTCGGAGAAGTCAGCAGTGTTTCGCTGGCATACAGTCAGTAGAACTGCGGCCCTAGCTCAATATAGCCGTTGGCCACAGTATGCATGTTCCAAACTATTTTCTGCGTCCCGCTACCAACAATAAGCTACCGGCAAAGATTGCTGCAATTCCGGCCCACAATGGAATGTTCACGGTTTCTTTTTCTTTTGCCGTCAACTCGATGGCACCTAATTTGACCACAGTCGTGTCTTTTGTATAGCTAAACCCGCCATACACCAGACCCAGAGTGCCCGCGAGGATCAATGCCAGCGCAAAAACTTTAATTGTATTCATATAATGGAGTCCTTGACTATATGTTCAATGTCCAAACCTCAACGCCGAAGGCGCCTAAGCGAACGATGTTCGGACCATTAAAGCATGAATTGATCAGCGTGCGAAATACACAACGCGGGGTGCTGCGAAAGTGGCTTTTTAAAGTACAACACCGAGTGTTTGAAAGGACCTCGCGCCTCAAACAACGGCGCGGCTCGACTGCGTGACGAGGTCCAACATATGCAACAGATCCATAGTGTCATTATTAACTCAGTTATGGCCAAGTCGACAGCATTCACGCCTCACACAAGGAATCATCCACAAAGGCAAGCTTCCAGCCACCAGGTGTATTGATGAAATAAAACCCGCGGGGATTAGCGTATGTATTGGGCAGATAAACGGCCATTAATTCCGCATCTGGATAGACTACCTCCACCGATTCGCTAGCAAAAGTTTCTAGATTAATAACCACTTTAGGAAGCCCCGGCAACCATTGATAATATACCTGCTTATCCTGATCAAACTCGAGTTCACAAGGATTCATCTCGGCAGCAATAACCTTAAATACCTTTTCGCCATCTGTCGCTGCTTTACTCAAAAAGTCATCCTCCTGAGTAAAACCAAAACCTGCCTGTCTAGAAGCGAGCTTAGCTACCGTACCCGGAGCGTAATAACGTCTTACATCCATTGCCGGATCAATATAGGCGGTCAGCACTTGATCGTTGCTACGCAGTAAAGTATTAAAGTTTTTACCCCAATAAACGTCACTTAAAAAGCCATCAACAAACGCTGGAAACATATCCATTAAACGTCCCGCTGAGGCATTACCGGCTTGCTCTGCAGTATCAGTATCCATCACTTCTAGAGTCAGCGACTTAATCACATGCTTGATACTGCCTTGCAGCATGTCTTGATCTTTTTCCGGGTAGACGAAGCGAATATTGAAATAGCTATCCCCACCCAGTTGGGCATAATCCGTATGCAAAATACCTTCTGTTTTATATTCGATAAGATAGGCGTTAGCATCTAGCTTTTTGTTGAAAACCCCTTGAGCTGACTGCAACGCTTCCTCGTACGCCTCTTGCACCGTATACAGATCGCCGTCTGTTAGATAATTATTTTTATAGTCACGATAAACTAGCAGCTCGATACGCTGATCTTTTGAGATAAATTTTTGCCCATCCTGATTGGTTGCTTCACCTTGCGGAATCAAAAAATCAGGATACTCAAGCCTATAGTCGTAGCGTTGATTGTGGTAAGTCTCGTAGCTTGCCGAGCTATCGCTACAAGCAGTAAGCAGCACAGCGGTGATAAAAAATAATAAGCCGTTAACTGTAGTTGTCATAAATATAGACCCTAAAGCTGATGATTAGAAAAGATCGTCGAGGGTTAAGTCGGTAAATTTAAAAGCCCACCGCACTTATTTAGCTATCGATTTAACGGCTGAAATATTATCTTTCCCATTTTTCATTGTTCCATTTTAAAGTAACGTACTTGATTGCTTCGTCGGGAATGCCATCAACTTCAGCGTAACCTAGCAATCGATCAGCATCTAAGCTTACTTTGAGCGACGTACCCTTTTGCGGTAATTGGTAATAAAGATGATAAGCACCTTTAGTAAACTGTTGCAGGGCAAACTTGCGGTTCTCAGGCGATAGCTGTGCAATATCTATAAAGTCACTCAAGTTATAGTTTTGCTGACCACCAAGCTGATAATTAGGGTCCTCGGTAAGCATCCCTTTTTGATAGAAAAATACCCTTATCTCGCTACCGGATTCCGTACCATTATTAATGGCTACGAGCTTACGACCATCTTGCAAATTCCAATAGCTCATTTCCCAGCCGAACTGCATTCCAGTCAGGTTAAGGTAGCCGTTTTTTACATCGTAAATATCAATGGGCGTCGGTGAAATATCAAACGCTGAGTCTTCACCAATATGCTTGAGCAACTGCTTGCGCTTGGCCGTACTAATGGCTTCTAGCGGAAAAACATCATCAGGTAGCAACAGAAAAATATCTTTAAGATTCACAGCGCTCGTACTGCTTGCATCTGCTGTAATGTTATTTCCATGCGCCACTGCATCTACCACTGTAGCAGACACATTGTGTTGACTCTCATCTGTGCAGCCAAACAGAAACACAAGAAGGCTAGGTAGAAAAAATCTTACTGTCATAATAAGTCACTTTTACTGTGCTATTTAAAATAGGCATCCTTCACCACAGGTGGCGTGCCTAGGCTGATTTTCTCTATTAAGGTCCAGTATTAAACTCTATGGTTTTAACCAATTCATTGTTATCAAACAAAACTGTCAACGTGAGGAAGCCGCCCATGATAATGGTTGTATCACCTTCATCATTTATATAGACATCATCCTCAGTTAGTTTGAATTTTTTCAGCAGAGAACTCTTATCACTGCCTTTTCCGCCACAAGTAATCCAGCCAAAACTCTTACTCGGTTTGTTGAGATAAGCGTGGATCATGCGCTCATTTTCATAGATTAACCGTATGCCATCAAACTCCAAGGTCGTAGTGGTTACAGTATGCTCATCATCAATATAGCCCGAAACGTCCACTGGGCCTTCTTCAGTCAATTCAGACAGCGGTTTACCTAACAGACGTTTTGCTTCGCGAGGGTTAGCGCCTAACTGCAACTGCGCGAGGGTAAAATTTTGCAAAAAAGGCAGCGTTTTTTCGTCACCCTGTACATCATACGGACTGACCTGACGCGTCCAACCCTCGACTTGCTCACGTGGATAGTAGCATTTGTACCAGGTGTTCTTATGGGCATCTTTGACCGCCGACAAACAGATAAGCGACTGATTGTTCTCTTCAGAGAGCCTAGCAATGACTGTGCTATCAGCCGTCGCTTGATCATATAGAACGGTATTAGTTTCATTGAGCATAAAGATGGGCAAAGTTTTATCAATACTCAGTGCTGATATTTCGGATACTGAGGTACTGTGCTGTTGACTTTGCCCATCACATGCCGTGAGCAAGGCAAAAACAACGATAAGGACTGAAGTTTTAAACTGTTTAAGATTCATAATTTATTCATTATTTTATTAATGTTGTTTCTATATAGTCGATAAAAAACGTATTGTCTGCGGGTATAAGCCGTACCTTGTTAGAGAAAACAATATTTTCACCATAATCAACCAAGACACTATATTCAAAATCGACAATATGACTTATAGCAACGTTTGCCAATCTATCACCGACTTGCATTCCGTTTCCCATACCAAAAGGTGTCCAAACTTCTTGGCCTAAAGGGTAAATATTCCCCCATTTATTTTTATACACTTTTTCGGCGGCAACACGTTCATCTTTTGTTTCAAAATCAGGATACTCAAAGAGTTTCAGCGTTTCCTGATGAAACTCAAGATAGCGCTCTGCAAACAACATATTCTGGTCAGGTAGACAATAGCCGTTACTACTTTTGCATTGAAAGATACTGTTAAGCCATCTTGCCCCAGAAGAGACCTGCTGCTCACTTACTCTTTCTTGCAAAACAATGGATTGACTATCATTTTGGTGAGCAGAATTTTGATCACAGCCGCTTACTAGGGCTAATACCATTATTGAGTAGAAGAACGTTATGAAAGGCAACAGTGTTTTTTTCATCGTTTTAAAAGCGCAAGTAAAAGTCCAAATGTATTTAAATCCAAAGAAGCAATAAACAGCACCGATGCGTTGCTGGTTGGGTAATCACCACCTCTACATTTCCACCCGCTGCACACCCCTGTAACTTGGAATTTTTTTCAAGGCTTTTAAGTAGTCAATAGCCGCCTCAGCTGTCGGACGGAATAATCCTTGGCCTGGATCTTTATGATCGTATTTATAAACCGAAGCCATGTAATTATTCATGATGACGGAATAGGTTTTATCCATAGCGAGCGGTTTTCCATTCATAGTGAAAAACTCAATATCTTTCAGGTTTTGATCGGAATTTAAGGTATAACGTGCAGTTATTCCCGATGGATAAATTGGCTTATTCCCATCGAAGGCGTAGGCAAAGAGGAATAAATCGCGCAATTCATGACCCGTAAGGTTGAATAGCACCATTTCATTACCAAAGGGGTCAATTTCATACACATCTCGGGTACGTACTGGTCCTTTAGCCAGATTAGCGATACGTACACCGCCGGCATTTATCAAAGCAATATCCGTTTTCGCTTCAGTACGAATAGCATCAGTCACTAAATAGCCAATTTCTTCATAACTGGAAAAATCATCCTCAGCCAGCGCGATAGTTTCAGTTAAAGCAGGGTTAGTATTATAACCATCCACTACCGCCTGGATATCGGCACGAGTCTCGCCATCTTTAGCAACCGTCAGTAACTGCTGTTGTTGATCAACTGCTCCGTCAGGGTTCACTGTCAGTTGAATCAATGATGCATATTTAAGTCTGCGCTCAGCTTGGGTGATCATAATGCCGTTGTGGATTTGTTCACTTTCAACCTTAGTGTGGGAGTGTCCACCAATAATCAGATCCACAGTGTTTGCTGGCAACTGATTCGCTAATTTTACATCCTCTTCAAAACCTAAGTGGTTGACCATCACCAACACATCATTCTTATCTTTTAAGAATAGATATTGCTGTACGGTTTGCAAAGGATCGTTGAACTTAAAGCCCTTCACATTATCTGGGTGAGTGTCTGGAACTCCGTTGGCGTTAATATCCAGTAACGAGAGGAAAGCCACTCTGAGCCCATTATTGGTTTCAATGATTGTGTAAGGCTTAATCCGGAAATCAGTATCGCTGGGTGGCTCTATATTGGCAGCCAAAAATTCAAAGTTAGCTTTGTGCGTAATATGCTCAAAACCTGCCAAGCCTGAATCAAACTCGTGGTTACCCACTGCCGACAGATCAAATTCCAGTGCGTTCATCAGCTCAATCATCGGCATACCTTTTTCCGGGTACTGATCATTTGCCGGATTGCCTGTTTGGTTATCGCCAGCAGAAACCAATAATAAATCTGGATAGGTTTCACGCAGCTCATCTACCATAGAGGCCAGTCGTGGGAAGTTATCTAAAGCCGCATGCATATCATTCACAGCCAAGATGGTGACACTTTTTGCTTGAGGCTGCCCTGCCACATCAAGGCTTGAGCTGGTACTGCAACCGGCCAACACAACCGTAACAAGTAACACAGCAGCGCACATCATCTTTACTGTTGCCAAATATTGTTTCATAGTGATTTCCCTATGAGGGTATATACAAACGATTCTCATCTTTTAGTTCACCGTCGAGAGCAATGCTATTGCCATAAGCATCGCGCACAACAGGCATTGAACTGGGCAACTTTTTATCATATTTAACGTAATAGGCACGGACTACATCAACCACTTTAGCCCCGTGAAATATGACGACCTTTTTATCGTTAACAAATACTTTCATATTGTTTTGACTCTCGTTACTTTTGGTCTTCACATAACTTGAGGCTAAGGCGCTCTAAACTGTCTAGTCCTTATTTAATACCCTGTGCACCATAACCTTCAATCGCGCCAAAAAGATCAAAGGCTTTTTCATATGGATAACGATTGCCGTACATGGAAACACGCACCGTTTCTGTACCTTGCATATTCATCCCCAAAGCGCTTCGTAAGTGGTTTATTGATGAATTAGGGTTAAACGATGAGGTTTGTGAGCCCGTTAAGCCGATAAAACCTTTTAGATAAGCTGCATCGATTTTGTCGCTGATCGCTTTAGCTTCTGCTTCGTTCATCTCGCGGTTGTTTTCATACTGAATCAGCTGCTCCACGTCTTCAAAATTTTTAGCCAAAACATAGGTCCAACCGCCACCACCCGATGGCAGTACTAAATCGCCATTACGGTTAGCAAAAAATAAGTTATCCCAAGCAGAGGTTATACGTTTAGCCTCTTTGGATTTATCAGCATCCACATAGGTACGATCCAGTGCACCATAGTTACTGGTACCGAAGATATTGTTATATACATCCGCATCAATGCCGGTCATATAACGGAAAGCAAATCCCATATCTTCCATAGTTTTATCGCGGCTCCAGCTAAATAGCACCGTATTATTATGGAAGGCTACAGATGAGGTATTAGGTTGCGCTAGACCACCACGCACTTCGCTAGCAGCCATGCGGTTGGCCACAAACACATTATTATGGATATCAAGATGCCCTCCCTTGACTGCCATTTGGATAGCAAAGTGATAGCCGTTGAGGAACACACTGTTGCGGATGGTTATATTGCCTTCGGCCTCACCACTGATCAGCTGAAACGCACTGGTCATCCCTGCGGGTTCCAGCACCTTGGCTGATGGTGATTCACCGACCACAACGATGCGTCCTGTTTCGGTACCTTCAGGAGCAGCGGCGAGCGGATTATCATACAAAGGCGCTACGTACTTGTTGATTTGGCCGCGATCGAAAACCATACCGTCGATCACAACAATACCATCTCGTTTACCCGCCACTCGAATATCCATCACCCCCTGATTGCCCGAGGTCATGATTTGTTTAACACCGGGACGCATTGTGCTACGAAATTTCAGAGGATCACGCTGCGCAAAATCATCAGAATAACCACCAATGATCGAGATATACTTGTTTACCTTGACCCAGCCTTGGTCTAAAGAACCAAGATAGTTGCCTTCGGCTACACGAATAACGGCACCTTCGGGGGCAACGTCAATGGCTTTTTGCAGATCTTTTAGCGGAGATGACTTGCTGCCGTCTTTGCGGTTGCTCCCTCTGCTGGCTGAAACATACAAAACAGGTGTCTCATCTGACTGAACCGCTTCAGTACCGAGTTCATTTTCGTTAACTTGCGCTTGAGCCGTCACGCTAAAGGCAAATACGCAGGCTAACGCCAAGAGTGTTCTGCTAGTTGCTGTTTTCATCATACTGTCCTTGTTTTAGCTTATGCTGCAGCCTTAGCTATCTTGGCCGCCTTTAATTTGCCTCTGAGCGTCACGGTCAAACCAACGGCAATAACGATCAGCGTAATACCTATCAGTGGTCGATAAAAAATCCACGCGATACCGATGGTGATCAGTGATGCAGGGGCCGCCACTAAGAACGCAATAAGACGGGCACCGGCACCCACGATTGTGCCGGCAATCGGCACTACATCGGCGATAACTGAGAGCGGCCTGAGCAACAAGTTAAGCCCAACCATCATGCACACGAAACCGGCCAACCTGAGCAGCCACGTCATCACAGCGTTGCTATCCTGCGCGGCTTGAATCATCGCGTCGGCAGAATGCGTACCTGTCTGGAGAAGCTCGATGGATCCCTGAGCCTTGGCAACATAAGGTTCGAAAGTATTCCCTATTTGTTTGGCGATCACGCTGACATCTACAGGTTTAACCATGGTGAACTTCACCCGCACATCGCCCACCTGCGAGTTGGCCGCGTCCGAGCCAATATAAAACCCTGTATCGTAAACTTGAGCCGTCTTTCTTATCGCCCGAGGTAAAGGCGTGTCACTTGCTATTACCAGCGGTTCAAAGCTATTGATTTTGCCAACAAGCCTGGGTGATAAAATAAAAGCATCAAGAGTAACTCTATCGGCAGTTTGCTCTGTTGAGGCATACGGCATGGAGGAAGGATTGCGATGCCCGTCTGATTTTTTAAAGTGGTCAGATTTGACCAACTCGCCCGACCACTCTCTGCTATACCAGTACTCGGTCACCGTCTCGGTGCCGCCACCCAATTTCTTCGTCGTCTCGCTGCTTGAGTTTTCCTTCCATTGGTACATTTCAACGGTCCGTCTGAGTTTCAGCGCCTTGGCTGACACACCAAAAACGGGGTCTGTCAGGGTGGCCTGCGTGTCAGCCAATCCAGTCAAGTGAATCAGACGCCCTGCGTTAGACGGATCAACTTTGTCAGCGGCGACTGAGACAACGATGTTGCCGCCTTCTTGCAGGGTTTTGTACGTTGTGACAGCTCTTCCTTCGTTCCAGAACAGGAGCGGGAATGCAAGAACAAACAACACAAGACCCACCAAGACACCCATGACAGCGCCTCCGATGCGACTGAACCACGACTGCCGTGTAACCTCTTTAAAGCGATCTTGTGACATCACTGTCTCCTTTCTTTCTATTTTGTCCTAGTCTGGAATCCTTTCAAACAGGTACGCCTTCGCACCTTGATGAAGCTAGAGTAGCGAACGATACATTGGCTCATCGAAATCCCGTTCGTCATCCATAACCTGTGAGCTGACGAAGCCTGACACAGAACCTGACAGCACCTGTGTTTTCAGCACTCTTCTTCTAAGCTGCTCTTAACACCTGCTTGATTGACTTCAGGCTGTTTTTGACTCGCCTCGAGCATCCTTTACAGTCTCTCGACCTGAATCTTTATACCAACAATACCCCTCATCAAACCTTCTGTGCACTCTTTTGGCGCACCCTATCTGTGTGTCCTCGTGCCGACCTTCTTATGCCATCACAAGGTTACAACTTTGAATATTGTTACTTTGAATCCTATACACTGATACTTACCAATCAATCAATTTTTTGATAGTCATTGGGCTTATAAAAACTCACTTTCACTAGTAACCAACAAACCTAGCCAACTATAATTTCTTCCAACACTTGATGGCCATGTAGTCTAAATCTCTATTTTTCATGACTACTTTATATAGCCTTGTTTAATACTCAGCAAGAAAGCTTTCAAGCTCTTTAGCCCGCAATGCAGTTTCTTCCAGCACGCAGTCGTTGCCCGTTACGATAGCCAAAGTGCCTCCATCTGGGTCAGCATAAAAACCACAGTTTGCATCACGATACTGAATCCAAAGGCGCTGTACCGCACGCAATTCATTTTTACGAGCAAGTGTCAGTTGCTCGCCAAGTTTTTTGTATACAGTATTTAACTTTGCATCTTGTATCACTGTTTCCGCTCGGATGCAGTTAAGCATTGCGGACGTAACACCCCCTGTTTTATCCATGCACGTTGAAAACTGCTTTGTATATAAAGAGTCATCCGCAGTCACAGGGCCGATCACTGCAAAAGATAAAATCAATGTAGCAAAAATACGTTTCATATGCATCCCTAAGAGTTGCGCTGTTGATAGTAGTCATATTAGTTTTTAATAAAAATAATGACATATACGTTCCAAGTTAACATCTTATTTAACAACGCCTACCTCGCAATGCACAGCTGTCTATGCGCCTAGGTGGACGATACATTAAGTGGGGTTTTTCGATTCCCATTCGAGGAAGTGATCAATGTCAGAACTGAAGGTCTTGACCGCCCAACCCAGAAGCGCCGCATCATCTAAAAGCCCAAAGCCCACAAGAAAATCAGGAATAAGGTCAATGGGCATGACAAAGTAGATCACCGAGGCGACAATCATGACGATCGAATACCAAGGAATATCTCGATAAGTACCCTTTGCATAGGCTCTAATAAGGCGAAAGCAAGCAGTCAACTGAGCCCAGATGCCATCCAGCGGCCCCTTCTTGCTCGTCGCTTTCCTGGAGGCCTTATCAATCAGAGCGTTAAGCTTCTCTGGGTCATTAACATAGTCTTCAGCCTTGCTCTTGGCCTTCTTGAACGATTCGCTACCTTTAGTTTTGCCTGCTGTATCCGCCTTGTTCTTTGCCATGAGATTCCCCTTGGTTGATTTGCTGCCTAAGGTCAAGTGCGCAACACATTGCCCAGCATGCGCCACCTATTATACGTGGAGGCAACCTACAGATAGCTTAACACTCCCGCCAAACCAACCCAGCAAGCGAGCACAGTCAACCACTAAACACTCGCTGCCAGTTGAGACGAGCGCCAAGGTTTTTTCGCGAGGAAAATAGTGTGTCGGCTACCTTTGCCCGGCCGTCCTCTAACGGTACGTACTTCAACTTTAAATCCAGCTTTTTTCAGCTGTATAACAAACATCGAATCGGCACCGGCAGACCACACCGCCAGCATCCCTTCCGGGCGCAAGCTGTTATACAATGCCTCTAAGCCGCGCGCGGAATACAGCCAGTTATTATTGCTGTGGGTAATGCCTTCGGGACCATTATCAACATCCAGCAAAATGGCATCAAAGTCTGGCTGCTCTAACTTGATTAAGTCAACGATATCACCCAAACGTACCTGGCAGCGCGGGTCATGCAATGGGTGGCCAGCACAGGCGCCAAGCGGGCCTTGGTTCCACTCCACCACCTCTGGAATAAGCTCGGCCACAGTCACCCGCGAGTGTGCCGTGACACACTCGAGTGCTGACGCTAAGGTATAGCCCATACCCAAACCACCGACCAAAACTTCAGCCTTATCTTGATCTTTAATATGCGCACAGCCCAGCTTAGCCAACTCCTGTTCAGAGTTAAAAACGCGGCTATTCATCAATTCCCCGCGCACCCCAGACAGTCGAATAGAAAACTCATCTTCACGACGAAACAGCGTTAACTCTCCGCCATTATTGGGGATAATCGCTGTCGCAAGCTTGTTTAATGCCTTCATAGGATCTCGTTAGACTTATCTGATTTTAAAAGGCGCACTGTAAAATCATTTGTGCAGAGAAGCTACTAAAACAGCAGCCTCTTTAGCCTATCCAGCATTCTGTCTGGCAACACCCTGTCTACGGGACTGAGGCCCCGCCTTTTAAATCAAGGCGATCACTCTTCAGCTCAAGCCATATTCAATGCACTAAGGCGTTACTATCTGGAGGTTTTCCACCCAAATCAGCTCACAAGCGCCTCGACCTGTATCATCCCGTGTCAGCGACGTGTTCCAGCGCCAACCGCCATCCGCTGAGACCACATTGACTAAACTACCGGACATTTCGATGATATCGCCTCTGCGAATCTGAGCTAGCGCTCTTTTTACGGAATCATTGGCAGGTATCAGGTGCATATTGGCACTCTGGGTTTCTATTTCTTGACGAGGTAGAGGAAATGACTCAACCCGCCAATAATAAAACCGGTTGGATTGCGATATTTTAATCTCTGCGAGAATACCTTCATCTGACATCTTGCCCCAGCCCAACGCCAAATCAGTCGGTGCCAGATCTGCCCCGCGATCAAATCGGTAGTTTTCCTTTGCCAGCACTTTGGCCCTGATAGCAAAGGTCGCCAACTGCGTTATCTCGTATTGATCCATGCGATGACGCAGCGGGGGGTCTAGCTTTTCTTGCTGCGGCGCTGCAGGTGCCATAACCCCGGGGCCCAATTCAATCTGACCCACGCGGTTATACAGTGACCAACAGGCCGCGGCGATCAAAAGCCAAAAGATTATTCTTGTCATCGACTGCTCAAAGATAGATAGCGCTGACATAGAAGCTTGTGCAGGTCATCGTGAACAGACGCACCCGTGCTGGGCCGGCGCAGCGCAGGCCAAGCCAAGCCAAGCCAAGCCAATTAATCTTTTTTGTCTATGCTGATCTGCATCGATTTGCTATTGCCAGCAAACCACTTCTGCACATACAAAGTGCCCACAATAGGCGCGCTGCCTTCCTCAGGCACTTCCTTATAGCGCACACTGTTTTTTGTTTCCTTCTCGTATTCAAACATCACGACTTTCTTGCTCATAGCATGTCCCTCAGATATTACGCATAAATATAAAACAGATATTCCTGGCCATTTTTGACCGGTTCTTGGGCAAAGGTATAGCCATGCGCAATGGCTTCTTCAGGCACATTGCGAAAAGAGCCGGGGCAATCAGTGATGACCTGTAACAGCTCACCCTTATTCATATCTTCTAATGCTTCGAGTGTATAGATAACCGGATAGGGGCAAGACTCACCGCGCAGATCAAGGGTGAAGTCAGCGTCCTTAGATAGATTCACGTTATTTCACGCCTCTTTTTAATTCGAACCTACGATGATAGTTTTTTTCACGGTATAGCGTTAAAGCATAGAGTAGAGCGAGCATTGCCAGCGTGCTGAGAATGGCGCCAACAGGCCCCAGAGTCTCCAGCAAATTGATTTTCGCACCGCCTTCGACCAAGGCAGTATAAATACCGAGATGGTCCCAAGCATAGGCAAGAAAAGTTGCACCAATAATATTACCGGCAAAGACGGGTAAAAACAGCACCTGCCCTTCCATCAGCCGATACATCATTCCGGTTTCACAGCCTGACGCCATAACAATACCCAAGCCAAACAAAACGCCCCCGACACAGGTACTCAGAGCGGCAATTTGTGTAATGGGCGTTAAGTCATAGAGTGAAATAATAACCAAGGTTAAAACAGAACTGGCCGCCATACCAACAATAATAGCCTTGGCCATCAGGCTGCGTCCGACTAAAAACAGGTCACGAAAGGCGGCGGTAAAGCAGATTTGACCGCGCTCAATCAGGATGCCAAAAGCCAGACCAAAGAGTGCACCTAAACCCAGCAGTGTTTGTCCGCTGGAAAAAAAGTAAAGCAGCAAACCCATATAGGCCATGGCGAGGGCAGCCCCTAAATAAGGTTGAATCACCCGTATTTTGACCTGAGAGGGTTTAGCTGCACCTGCGGTTAAAGATGGGCGACCCTTCCACCAAGGCATTTTCGTCAGTTTCGCGCCAAAAAAGGTACCCACTCCCGTCGCAACAATGAAAATCCAAGAGTGAAAAGAAAACTGCGGCACACCGGTAAAGAAGGCGGCCAAGTTACAGCCCAGCGCTAAACGCGCACCAAAGCCCGCAATAATACCGCCAACAAAGCCTTGCACATAACGGCGTTTTTGTTGTGGCAGGCGAATCTTAAAGCTATTACTTAAGAGCACCATCATCAGCGCACCGATAAACATTCCCCAAACAATCCAGCCATCGGGGCGGTTCCAAGTGTCGCCATCGAGTTTGACCATTTGGTAATACTGCCAATCAGATACATCGACCCCAAGCAGCTGTAACATATCGCCACCCAGCCGAGTAAATTCACCGGTTACCGCCCAAACCGTTGAGGTGAGGCCGAAGTACAAAGCGCTCAGCAAGCCCGCAATGAGAAGTACGGCATAAGGATTCCAATGGCGCTGAAAAAGAGTATGCAGCATTGTTTTCATCTGTTGTTGCTCTTCATTTAAGTAGTGTCCTGATTCGTTGGCTAGCGTTCAGTTCAGCGATGGGGCAAGCTCGTCGACTGAAAGCTGCTCACCGCCAGAACCAACCTACACACCTGATTAAAGACAAGTATATGCCTCTCCTCTAGCTGCCGCTGCTGAAAAGCCCGTTTTATTCGAGGCGCGCTGAGCAGCATGAGCGCCCATCTTCGCAGCCCGATTGCGATCTTTACGCAGCGTGCTCTCCGCGAGCGCCCCTGTTTTACCGAAGCAACGGACTAAAAAGCAAAAACACATTTAGTCTCACCAGAAAAATAACCAAGTGCTAGACTAGAAAAAAATCATATAAACAGGACAAATAATGAAATTTGTTATCTTAGCTGCAGTCGTTGTACTGGTGGCATTTTACTTTTTTAAAAACTCAAATAATAAAAACATATCCGCTGAAAACATCGCACTTGGAAACGATTTTTTAGCAACCAATAAAGCCAACCAAGGTGTCTTAGAAACAGCCTCCGGCTTGCAATATCAAATATTAACCAAGGGTGAAGGTTCTGTTCACCCCAGTGCCAGCTCAACAGTGAAAGTGCATTATCACGGCACGCTTTTAGACGGCAATGTCTTTGATAGCTCAGTACAGCGTAATGAACCCATCAGTTTCCCTTTAAATCGAGTGATTGCAGGCTGGACTGAAGGTGTGCAATTAATGGTTACGGGCGACAAATTTAAATTTTTCATCCCAGCTAAACTGGCATACGGCAACAGTGCCGCGGGAAAAATAAAACCCGGCTCTTTGCTTATTTTTGAAGTGGAACTCTTGGACATTCAATAGGGCTAACGCCGTTTATCAGTCCTGACACTGCAAGCACTGCGCAGTCATTTTGACCGATGGCGCCGCGCTTGTTAGGCCGCCGAACCAGCAGCCTTGATCATTCAGTCAGCTGGCTCGATTTGCGTGCTAATAGGGTAGCAAACTGCAATTGCGCGCCATTATGCATCCTACCTACATCTTCGTTGTACTTAATCAGCTCCCAACCTTGGTAAGCCTCAGACAACTGCCCTGCTTTTAGGGTAAAGGGGAAGCGCATTGGCGAGGGCAGCTCGGCAGTGCTCATCGCGCACACAATCAGGTTATAACCACCGGGCAGCGTATGCGCTTGCATATCGCCAATTACCGCAGCAACACGCGCGGGATCGAGAAACATGAGGGTGACGGTGCAGGCAATAAAACCATAATCCTCAGCAAGCGCCGCACTATTGATGTCGTACACCTGAGCCTTAAGGTTGCTAATCCCCTCTTCGCCGATAACCTGCTGCAGCATTGCAATGGCGTTGGGGTTGTTATCCACTGCGGTGATGTTAAAGCCAAGCTGGCTCAGGTATAAGGCGTTTCGTCCATTGGAGCAGCCCATGTCTAAGGCAGTGCATGGTTCAATAATTTTGCACGCTTCTACTACTTCACTGTGCGCAGGATTTAAGCCGTAACGGCTGTTGAGGTCAACGGTCATGGTCATCACTTCGTGTTAAATATGAGATGCGATTATTGCCTCTTCTGCTGCGCAGTTAAATGATCCTAGGTAAGGCTTTTAAAACTAAGTGCCATAACACTCTGACTTTTAACAACCTACCCGCACTAAAGCACGGAGATTCCTACAGCTAGACGACCATGCCCGACCGCGAGAATGTTCTTGGCCGCATTGACATCGCGCTCGTGGGTGACAGCGCACGCACTGCACGTCCATTCTCTTATTCCAACCCCTGCGTACCTTTCGGCCTGCTATCGGGCAGTGCGCCACAACAGCTACAGGTTTGGGTGGTGTATGCCTCCGCCCTTAAAAACAATGCCTGCGTGAGCGCATTTATAGTCCAGCATGGTTTTTAATTGACCCCAGCTAGCATCCAACACTGACTTGGCCATCTTGGTTTTAACGAGCTTTACACTACTGACATGACCGACATAGATTTCACCGCAATGGATGACCAGTTCGCGACTGAACTTATGCAGCGCGTTTTTCCTGTGGTTAGCAATCTTGGCGTGAATGGTTTTAGAAGCATGATTGCAGCAGGCGTTGCTAAGCTCGTCAGCACGTCTACTATACCGCGCAAAAAAAACCACCCATAAAGGGTGGTTTAAAGAGCTAAGTCTTAACCTATACCGCCGCCGCAGGGCGCATATAGGAAATAGGAGCCAATCTTGAATCTGCAAAAGTCACCACTTCCCAAGCATCAGGCTGCTCAAGTAAGGTTCTTATCAATAAGTTATTGAGTGCATGCCCCGACTTATAGCCTTGGAACTCACCAATTAAACTTTTGCCTAACAAATATAAATCGCCAATTGCATCGAGGATTTTGTGTTTAACAAATTCATCTTCGTAACGTAGACCGTCTTCATTGAGCACGGAGTTTTCATCCACCACAATCGCATTGTCAACACTGCCACCTAAGGCCAAATTGTGTGTGCGTAAAAACTCAATATCTCGCATAAAGCCAAAGGTGCGTGCGCGACTGACTTCTTTAACAAAGGAGGTGCTGGAAAAATCCACACACGCCGTTTGCGTACGTCCAGCAAAAACCGGATGGTCGAACTCAATTTCAAAGCCCACTTTAAAGCCTTCAAAAGGCACGAAAGTGGCACGTTTTTCTCCATCCTCAACCGTTACTTCCCGTAAAATTCGAATGAATTCTTTAGGCGCATCCTGTTCTTCTAATCCAGCGGATTGAATCAAGAATACAAAAGGTCCAGCGCTACCATCCATGATTGGCACTTCAGGAGCAGAAAGCTCAACATAAGCGTTATCAATGCCTAAGCCAGCCATGGCCGAGAGTAAGTGCTCAACCGTGTCCACTTTAGCGCCGTCTTTAACCAGCGTAGTCGACATGGTGGTATCACCCACGTTTTTTGCTAAAGCGGGTATCTCAACCATAGGATCTAAATCCATACGGCGAAATACAATACCCGTATCCACTGCTGCCGGACGCAAAGTTAGGTAAACCTTCTCACCTGAGTGCAAACCGATACCAGTGGCACGGATAATATTTTTCAATGTACGTTGTCTAATCATGACTTAAGCCACTGCTATACTGGTTGCGAATAGTTTTCAATAATTGCCAGCATCTTAACAGATGCTGGCCGAATAAAGAAATCAACTCGCAGCTCCAAGCATTATCAATCCGCCTGACGTCGTAAAAACGCTGGAATATCTAAGTAATCCATTTCTTCTTGATTATTGGGCTTGCTGACTGCTGCTGCACCACCTGTCACCCGGCGCTGCACTGCAGGACGGTCATAGGCGCTGTAATTAACCTCTTTAGAGTCGTCAGCTTCGAGCATCATCGCCGATGCTGTGGCATTACGCTTCAGCGTGCTGGCGTTATCCACCACTTTAGCTGGTTTTTCAACACGCTGATCTAAACCAGTTGCCACAACCGTCACATGCAGCTCATCGCGCATATCAGGATCAATCACCGTACCGACTTTAACCATAGCTTCATCAGAAGCGAAGGCTTCAATAATGCTACCCACTTCGGCGTACTCACCCAAAGTCAAATCGGGGCCGGCAGTGATATTGACTAGAATACCGCGCGCACCATTAAGGTTCACATCTTCTAGTAGCGGGTTGCGAATCGCTTCTTCAGTGGCTTCACGCGCACGATTGGGGCCGCTCGCACAACCTGTGCCCATCATCGCCATACCCATTTCGCTCATCACAGTTTTAACGTCAGCAAAGTCGACGTTAATCATGCCTGGGCGCTTAATGATGTCGGAAATACCACGTACTGCACCAGCCAGCACATCATCTGCTTTAGCAAAAGCTGACAACAAGCTGGCATCTTTACCCAAGATGGTCAGTAGTTTTTCGTTAGGAATGGTAATCAGCGAGTCAACATGTTCCGCCAATAAGCGAATGCCTTCGTCGGCAATCTGTAAACGGCGACGGCCTTCAAACGGGAATGGGCGAGTGACCACAGCCACAGTCAAAATGCCCATTTCTTTCGCCACTTGCGCAATAATCGGCGCAGCACCGGTACCCGTACCGCCACCCATACCCGTGGTGATAAACAACATATCAGTGCCTTGTAGCACTTCTGCAATACGCTCACGATCTTCTTCAGCGGCTTTACGACCCACCTCAGGATTGGTTCCTGCGCCCAAACCTTTAGTCACATTAGTGCCGAGTTGCAGCACAGTCCGTGCAGTAATATCACGTAATGCCTGGGCATCCGTGTTGGCACAAATAAACTCAACGCCTTCGATGCTGTTAGCCACCATGTGATTGACAGCATTACCGCCGCCGCCGCCCACACCAATAACTTTAATCACAGCACTCTGCGGAGTCTGGTCAACTAATTCAAACATAGCTCTCTCCTACTTTTCGTTATAGTCCAGCTTACGCTGGCGCTTTTAATTACAATTGATTTTGCAACCAGCGCTTAACCCGTAAATACATGGCTGGCTTAGCATCTGTTTGATCGTGTCCGGTGCCCGCGACGATTGCGCCTTGGGTTTGTTTACGCAGTCCGTAAATCAGTAAGCCAACCGCGGTTGAATACACTGGATTGCGTATCACATCACCAATACCTTTAATGCCTTGGGGCGCTCCTAAACGCACCGGCATATGGAAAATCTCTTCTGCCAGCTCAACCGCACCTTCCATTTTTGAGGTGCCACCGGTTAGGACAATGCCAGCAGGGATCATGTCTTCATAACCGCTACGACGCAGCTCAGCCAAAATCAAATTAAACAATTCCTCGTAACGCGGCTCCACCACCTCGGCCAAGGCCTGACGCGATAACTCGCGCGGCGGGCGATCGCCCACGCTCGGTACTTTAATCATCTCGCCAGGGCCGGCTAATTTAGCCAAAGCGCAGGCATAGCGAATTTTGATCTGTTCAGCGTACTGGGTCGGCGTACGCAAAGCCATGGCGATATCATTAGTCACTTGATCGCCTGCAATAGGGATCACTGCGGTATGACGAATCGCACCTTCAGTAAAAATGGCAATATCTGAAGTACCACCACCGATATCCACCAAACATACGCCCAGCTCTTTCTCATCTTCAGTCAAGACCGCATCAGCTGAGGCCAATTGCTCAAGAATCACATCTTCAACCACTAAGTCACAGCGGCTGACACACTTTTCTATATTCTGTGAAGCATTAATGGCGCAGGTCACCACATGCACACGGGCTTCTAGACGCACTCCAGACATACCCAATGGCTCACGTATGCCTTCTTGATTATCAATCACATAATCCTGCGCCAAGGTATGCAGGACTTTTTGATCAGCAGGTATAGCCACGGCTTGTGCGGCATCCAACACTCGCTCTAAATCCGCACGACTGACTTCACGTTCACGAATCGCAACAATGCCATCCGAGTTTTGGCTGCGAATATGATTACCCGCAATACCAACAAATACAGAGTGAACATGGCACGCAGCCATTTTCTGTGCTTCTTCAATAGCATGCTGTAACGACTGCACCGTTGACTCAATATTAACCACCACGCCTTTTTTTAAGCCGCGGGTGGGGTGCGTACCGATACCAACAATATTCAACTCACCTTCAGGAGTGACTTCGGCGATCAGCGCCACAACCTTGGAGGTACCTATATCAAGACCAACAATCATGTTGTGGTTATTTTCAAGTGCCATTAACTTTCTCTCCTTCACCGGGTCACCACTGCTGTAGTTTCAGCTTCTGTCGGGGCGCGCCACGCCACAGCTAAACCATTGGCATAGCGCAAATCAACCCGTTCAATTTTATCAATCTGCCCTTGCAGTTCGTTCTTATGAACCACAGCAAAACGACGCATTTTTTCTACCAAATGATCACGTCCAAACAGTAATTTCAAGCCTGTTTGCGTGGTCACAAACCAACTGCCACGCTCACGCATTTGCAGCTTTTTAATCGAATAACCTAAAGGCCGTAACGCTTGGCTAAATACCAGATACTGCTGCATTACTCGTCCCTGTGCATCTTTAGGACCAGAAAGTTGCGGTAAATGTCCATATGCCTCTATATCTATGGCGTTAAATAAATAACCTTGGGTGCTCAGTAAGGCATCCCCACCCCAGCGTGCCACTGGCAACTGTTCTTGAATAATCACCTGCAACTGGTTGGGCCAAATCCGACTGACTTCAGCATTAACCACCCAAGGCAGCTCTTCCACAGCATGGCGCACCGCGCCAATATCCACCGAAAAAAACAAACCATCGGCATAGGGCATGAGCTGTTTTTCTAGTACCTGTTGCTTGGCGGTACTCAACTCAGTAAGCACACGAATTTTTGCAATCGGTGGATTAATGTAAGGCTGTGTCGCCTGCCAAAACCGCTCAAAATTTAACAGCAGCGCAAGCAGTAAGCCGACCACAGCAAGCAGACTGATCAGAGTCCAATTAGGCTTTGGCCACTGCCGTGCGGGCTGGCGCACAGCCGTACGACTCGCCCCACGTGCCGGCGCTTGTCGCGTTGCGCCCCGTGGAGGCGCAGTCTTAGTGCGTCGCTGTGCACTGCTCACGAGCTTAACCTCGCGCCTGTAAAGTGCCGGCTAAAATGCTTAGCACTAGCCCAGTAAAGTCCAAACCGGCAGCTCGCGCGGCCATAGGCACTAAACTATGGTCGGTCATACCTGGCACGGTATTGACTTCTAATAACCAAAAACGACCTTGTGCATCCTGCATCACATCAGCCCGACCCCAGCCGGTAACGCCGAGGGTTTGGCAGGCGCGTGCAGTTAACTCACGCAGCTCGGCTTCTTTCTCCGGCGCTAAACCACAGGGAATCTGATACTGGGTATCGCTCGACAGATACTTGGCGTTATAGTCATAAAACGCGTGACTGGTACCTAAACGAATCGGCGGTAACACCTCACCATTTAACATGGCAATCGTAAATTCAGGCCCAGCGATCCATTGTTCAACCAGCACTTGTGGATCAAACTGGCGCGCCTCTTGCCAAGCCGCCAATAGCGCAGGTAAATCATCCACCTTGGCCATGCCAATACTGGAGCCTTCGCTGGCGGGCTTAACAATCAGCGGAAAACCCAACTGCGCTGCGGCCTGATGGCAATCCTCTGCGCTAACCAAGGCAGCATGGCGTGGCGTAGGTAAACCCACGCTGTGCCAAATTTGTTTAGTGCGCAGTTTATCCATCGCCAAAGCTGAGGCCAGCACACCGCTACCGGTATATGGAATACCCGCACATTCAAGTAAGCCTTGCACTGTGCCATCTTCGCCGCCGCGACCATGCAAAACGATAAAAGCACGATCAATTTGCTGCTCAGATAAACGCGCCAGCACATCAGCACCAACATCAATGGCGAAGGCATCCACACCTGCACTCTGCAAGGCTGCTAACACCGCAGCACCTGATTTAAGCGACACCTCACGCTCAGCACTGCGCCCGCCATATAACACGGCAACACGGCCGAATGCTTGTACATCAAGCGACTGACTCATGACTGCACTCCTTCAGCGTGAATGGTAAATAACGGGTGTTTCAGTAAACTTGGCGCAATACCACCCACATCCCCTGCGCCTTGGCACAATAGAATATCGCCAGGTTGCAATAAGGGTTGGAGCAGCGGCGCTAGATCAGCACCACGCTCGACATATAAAGGATCTAGACGTCCACGTTGACGAATGCTATGGCACAGTTGCCGACTACCCGCACCAGGAATCGGCTCTTCACCCGCTGGGTAGACTTCCAGCAATAGTAAAACGTTCGTATCACCCAATACTTGGACAAAATCTTCGTATAAATCACGGGTACGGGTATAACGGTGCGGCTGATACACCATAACTAAACGACGATCCGGCCAGCCATCATGCACCGCCTTGATCACTGCTGCGACTTCACTGGGGTGATGACCATAATCATCCACCAGCATCACGCTACCGCCTGCAACAGGCAATTCGCCGTACATTTGAAAACGACGACCCACCCCTTCAAAGCCTGAAAGGCCCGCAATAATCGCCGCATCCGCAATGCCTTCATCGGTCGCAATAGCAATAGTGGCCAAGGCATTCAGCACATTATGCTTACCCGGCATATTGACCGATACCGGCAAGGGTTCACGGCCTTTACGCAATACGGTAAAGGAGGTGCGCATCCCCACCTGTGAAACATCAATGGCACGCAAGTCAGCATCATCAGAAAACCCGTAGGTCAACATGGGTCGTTTCACTTGCTTGGCAATATCACGCACCGACGGATCATCAATACAGAGCACCGCTAAGCCATAAAAAGGTAAGTTGTGCAGAAAATCAACAAAGGTCTTTTTCAGCTTATTAAAGTCGCCGCCATAGGTACTCATATGGTCAGCATCAATATTGGTCACGACCGACACCATCGGCTGTAAATGCAAGAAACTGGCATCACTTTCATCGGCTTCAGCAATTAAGTAGCAACCACCACCTAACTGCGCATTACTGCCCGCCGCATTTAAACGCCCACCAATTACAAAAGTCGGGTCTAAACCTGCTGCAGCAAACACCGAGGCGAGCAAACTGGTGGTGGTGGTTTTGCCATGCGTACCCGCTACCGCAATACCGTGACGATAGCGCATCAACTCAGCCAACATCTCCGCACGCGGCACCACTGGAATACGACGTTCTAAACCACGCGCCACTTCTGGGTTGGACGGGTTAATGGCGCTGGAGACCACCAATACATCAGCATGCTCAACGTTTTCTGCATGGTGACCAAACACCACCTGCACACCTAGGCTTTGCAAGCGCTCGGTGACAGCGGTCGGTTTCAGATCTGATCCTGAGACTTCATAACCCAAATTGCGTAACACTTCCGCAATACCGCACATACCGGTACCGCCAATGCCAATAAAATGGATACGCCGAATACGACGCATGCGCCGTATTTCTGCAGTTGTTGGCTGTAATAAATCAACCACGCGCCACCTCCAAACATACTGCAACCACACGTTGCGTAGCATCAGGCTGCGCCAATAAACGCGCTTTTTCGCCCATGGTTTTAATGCGTTGTCTGTCCATCAATACCTCAGTTAACTCTGCAGCTAAACGATCTGCATCAGTAGTATGTTGCGGCAGCAGGACGGCTGCGCCCTGCTGTGCCAAAAATTCTGCATTACGGGTTTGATGATCATCAATGGCATGCGGCAGTGGCACTAAAAACGATGCCAAGCCCGCAGCGGCCAACTCACTCACGGTTAATGCGCCGGCACGACAAATCACTAGATCCGCCCAGCCATAAGCACGCGCCATATCACTAATAAATGGCTGTACTTGTGCCTTAACACCCAGCGTTTGATAGCGTTCAGCTGTCATTTGATCATTGTCTCGCCCAGCCTGATGGGTGATTTGCGGTCGTAATCCTTCAGGAATTTTCGCCACGGCTGCCGGCACCAGCTTATTCAGCGGCTCGGCACCTAAGCTACCGCCCAACACTAATAAATTGACTGGACGCGAGCGTAAACCTTGACGCGGGGTCGCTAAGAACAAGGCTTCACGTACTGGATTACCCGTGGTAATACAGTTTTTACGCTGCTTAAATGTGTTCGGAAAGGCTTGGCAAATGCGCGTAGCAAAACGCGATAAAATACGATTCGCAGTGCCCGCCACCGCATTTTGCTCATGAATCACCAAGGGAATCGATGCCAGCTTGGCCGCCAAACCACCGGGACCGGTGACATAGCCACCCATACCCAGCACACAGACGGGTTTTAACTCACGCATTAAGCGCTTGGCCTGCCATAAAGCAGCCAATAGTTTAAAAGGTGCGGTCAGTAGTGAGCGCAGACCTTTACCACGTAAACCCGTCACTTTAAGCGTATGTAGAGTAAAACCTGCGGCGGGTACCAGTTCATTTTCCATACCCCGCCCAGCACCTAACCAATGCACTTGGTAGCCACGGGCGGTAAATTCTTCAGCACAGGCCAAGGCTGGAAATACATGACCACCGGTGCCCGCGGCCATAATCAAAATATTAGCACGCATCACGCACCCCCTTCGCCATGGCAGAAATTTGTGCCTTGCTCATTGAGTTGGCTGATAGCAATTGAGTACGACGTTCCCACTCAATGCGCAATAAAATCGCCAAACTGATGCAGCAAACCACTAAGGAGCTACCGCCGTAACTGATAAAAGGTAGGGTCAAGCCTTTGGTCGGTAGCAGGCCGACGTTCACACCCAGGTTAATCACCACCTGACCAATCCACAGCAAGGACAAACCGTAGGCAACATAGGCCGAGTAATATTGTTTAGCCTGTTCAGCCCAAACGCCAATAAACAAAGCACGCACGCTAACAAAAACAAACAACCCCAAGGTGGTCAAAGCACCCACCATGCCCAACTCTTCAGCCAGTACCGAAAACACAAAGTCGGTGTGTGCTTCAGGTAAGAAGAACTGTTTCTGGATGCTATTGCCTAAACCCAAACCAAACCACTCGCCGCGACCAAAAGCAATTAAGGCTTGAGTTAATTGATAACCTGCACCGTACTGATCCTCCCAGGGATTAGTAAAACTGGTCAAACGCGCCATACGATAACTTTCAAAACGGACCACATATACCAGTCCGCCAAGTAAAATACCCAGCAACGGCAGAGACAATAACAAGCGCACGCCGCCCAGATAAAGCATCACAATTACACTGCCGAGCATCACCACCATGGCACCGAAGTCCGGCTCGAAATAGATCAAAAGCGCCATTGCCATCGCCACCAGTAAAGGCTTAAGTAAACCGCGTAAACGTTGTTTGACCTCATCCTTGCGTCGCACCAGAAAACCAGCAATAAAAATCACCATAAACAGCTTGGCTAACTCGGTGGGCTGGATATTAAAAATACCAACTCCAATCCAGCGTTTTGAGCCATTCACTTCACGGCCAACGCCTGGCACCAACACCAGTATCAGTACCACAAAAGCAAACAGCAACAGCCAGCCACTGTAACGCTGCCAAACAGACATGGGCACAAATAAGGTTAAGCCGCCAGCAATTAAGGCAACCACGATATAAATCATATGACGAATAAAGTAGTAAAGGGTATTGCCGGTATTGGTATCGGCCACGGCTGAGGATGCAGAGGCAATCATCACTAAACCAATCCCCATCAATAACGCGCAAGCGGCTAGCAAGGGAAAATCAATATCCGCTTTATTGTTATGCCGCCAAGGAGACGGTAGCGCAAACGCATCACGAATGCTCATAGCAACCTCCCGACGGCTTGGGCGAATAGCTCGCCACGTTGCTCAAAGCTTTTAAACATATCCAAACTGGCACAGGCCGGTGCTAACAAGACGCTATCACCCGCTTGCGCCAGCTGTGCGGCAAGCAATACGGCATCCTCAAGACTTGCTACGCGCTCAATGGCGACCGCATCACCTAAGGCTTGCGCAAGTCGTTCAGCATCACGCCCTAAAACAATCACAGCACGACAATACTGCGCCACGGGGCCTTTTAAGCTAGAAAAATCCGCACCTTTACCATCACCACCAGCAATCAAGACGAGCTGGCCAGCATTGTCGGCACCCAAGCCTTCAATCGCCGCTAAAGCAGCTCCCACATTGGTGGCTTTAGAATCATTGTACCAATCGACCCCCTGCACATTGCGCAGCCACTGGCAGCGGTGTTCAAGTCCGGTAAAATCTGCTAATGCGCACAGCATCGCGGGCATGGGCAAATCAATTGCCGCGCCAATCGCCAAAGCAGATAACGCATTAGCATAGTTATGACTGCCACGTATTTTTAAGGCACTGATCGGCAAGAGTAATTCATCACCATAGGCTAAATAGCTAACACCCGCCTGCTCACGCAGACCAAACTCGCCAGCAACCGGCTCAGATAAACCAAAACTGATCACTGTATCCTGTGCCTGCTGCGGCTGAGAAGCCTTGTCATCGCGATTGATCACTACGGCTTGCGCGTGATTAAACACACGTTGTTTCGCGGCAATATAACCCTGCACATCATCATAGCGATCCATATGGTCTTCGCTGATATTCAAGCACACAGCCACCCGCGCCTTAAGCTGTGAGGTGGTCTCCAATTGAAAGCTGGATAACTCCATTACATAGACATCCACTGCATCATCCAACAAATCCAGAGCTGGCACGCCTAAGTTGCCGCCAACCGCAGCATTTAAGCCGGCGGCTGTACACATCAGCCCAACTAAGGTGGTCACTGTGCTTTTCGCATTGGATCCGGTAATGGCAATAATCGGCGCACGTGCATATTGGGCAAATAAATCAATGTCACCCGAGATGGCCACACCACTGGTAATGGCCGCTTGCAGCGCAGGCGTGCGCAGCGCTAAACCTGGGCTGACATACAACACCTTGGCAGCACTTAATAGATCAGCTGACAACGGGCCACAGTGCACTGCAATCTGTGGGTAATCACGTTGCAAAGTGCCCAGCTCAGGCGGCTGCGCACGGCTATCAGCCACGGTAAATGTCTGCCCTTGGCGCGCTAAAAAACGCACCAATGACAGACCACTTTTACCCAAGCCAACCACGACCTGTGCTTGCTGATTTATGCTTTGCACGTTACTTACCTCAGTTTCAAGGTGGCAAGACCCACCAAAACCAACACCACAGTGATAATCCAAAAACGCACAATCACACGCGGCTCTGGCCAGCCTTTTAATTCAAAATGGTGATGAATCGGTGCCATACGAAACACGCGCTTGCCGGTCAACTTAAAGGAGGCCACTTGAATCACCACCGATAACGTCTCTACCACAAACACACCGCCCATAATAAAAAGGACAATTTCTTGGCGAACCACCACTGCCACAGTGCCCAGCGCTGCACCTAAGGCTAAAGCGCCGACGTCACCCATAAAGACTTGCGCAGGGTAGGTGTTAAACCATAAAAAGCCTAAACCGGCGCCTACTAATGCTCCGCAGAACACAATCAGCTCACCGACCCCTGGCACATAGGGGATAAACAGATATTGGGCAAAACTGATATGCCCTGAAACATACGCAAAAATACCCAGCGCACCACCGACCAAGACGGTCGGTAAAATAGCTAAACCATCTAAGCCATCGGTCAGGTTGACCGCATTACTGCTCCCGACAATCACTAAATACGTCAGTAGTACAAATCCCGCCCCTAAGGGGATACTGATATCCTTTAGGAACGGCACAATCAGCGCCGTTTCAGCTGGAGTTTGCGCGGTAAAATACAGCACCAAAGCCGCCGCCAAGCCAAAAACAGATTGCCAGAAATACTTCCAGCGTCCGGGTAAGCCGCGTGAGTTTTTCTCAACCACCTTACGGTAATCATCCACCCAACCTATCGCACCAAATAGCAGGGTGACCAATAGCACAATCCACACATAGCGATTACTCAGGTCAGCCCAGAGTAAGGTGCTGATGGTAATCGAGGCTAAAATCAAAGCACCGCCCATAGTTGGGGTGCCGGATTTAGATAAATGCGACTGCGGACCATCGGTACGCACCGATTGGCCAATTTGCAAATTACGCAACGTACGAATCATTTTTGGGCCAAGCCACAGCGACATCACCAATGCAGTGAGTACGCCAAAAACCCCGCGCAGAGTCAGGTACTGAAAGACCGCAAAGCCTTTGTGGTACTGCTGTAAGTACTCCGCCAATAAAAGCAACATCAGAGTGTTTCCCCTAAGCGTGTACGCAATGCATTAACAACGTTTTCCATTGCCGCACTGCGTGAACCTTTAATTAAAAGTGTTGCAGGCCCACTCACTTGTGTGAGTAGTACTTCGATCAGACTGTTTTGTTCTAAAAAGTGCCCTGATACGCCATTATATTGTGCAATGGCATGTTGCATCAGCGGGCCAATGGCAAACAGTGCATCAACTTTACCCTTAGCATAGCGACCCACCTGGACATGTTCTTGCTCGGCCCAACGGCCCAACTCACCCATATCACCGAGCACTAGAACACGCTGACCGGGCATATTTTCCAATACATCAATCGCAGCACGAATCGAGGCGGGGTTAGCGTTGTAACTGTCATCAATCAACTGCACATGGTTGGCGCACTGATACACCACACTGCGTCCAGAAATAGCTTTCATGCTTTCCAGTCCGTGCTTAATCGCAGTTAATGGCAAGCCCAAAGCATGCGCCGCCGCAACAGCAGCCAAAGCATTGCTGACATTATGTAAACCCAGCACGGCAAGCTGGATAAAACACTCACCAGCCACGCCGTGTAAGTTAAAACCCATACGTCCTTGGGCATTACTGAGCATGCCGCTGGCATACACATCAGCGGCAGGGTCACTGGTGGAAAAACTTAAGACCTGGCACAGCGTATTACGCGCTCGCCATTGGGCAAAGGCGGCATCATCCAGATTCAAGACCGCAGTGTGCTCAGCGCCCAGTCCGTCAAGTATTTCGCCTTTAGCTAACACAATATGTTCAGGACCACCAAACTCACCGGCATGTGCCATGCCTGCATTGCTGATCACCGCGACCATGGGTTGCACTAAAGCGGCGGTATACGCAATTTCACCGGGATGCGAAGCACCCAACTCCACCACCGCAGCGCGATGCTGCTGATTGAGCTCTAATAAGGTAAAAGGTACGCCCAGCTCATTATTTAAATTGCCACGCGTGGCCAATACGGCATGATCACCTAACTCGCTGCGACAGATGCTGGCGAGCATTTCTTTGACCGTAGTTTTACCACTGGAGCCAGTCACAGCAACGGTTGAACCAGTAAATTGTTGACGATTAATCAGCGCTATGTGCCCCAAAGCAAGGCGCGTATCAGCCACGCAGAGCTGAGGAATATTGACCTCGGGCTGAAACTCTTCAACCACAGCCGCTAGCGCACCCCGTTTAGCCACATCGGCTAAGTACAGATGCCCATCAAAAAACTCACCACGCAAAGCAACAAACAATTGACCACGGCTGACTTTACGGCTGTCAGTACTTAGCGCGCTAAATTCAAGATCAGCACCTTCTAACCTAGCCTTAAGCGGCTCAAGCAGCTGGCTTAATTGCAAGGGCTTAAACATCTGCCACCTGCCATGCAGCTAACGCCTGCTCTGCCTGTTCAATATCTGAAAAATGCTGGCGTTGCTGATTAATTTCTTGGTAATCCTCATGGCCTTTACCGGCTAAAACGATCACATCACCACGACGGGCTTGAGCAATCAATTGGGCGATCGCCGCACCGCGCCCAGCCACCTCAGTCACTGCAGCGTCGGCACTAAAGCCAGCCAAAACTTGCGCACGAATACTGGCAGGGTCTTCACCGCGCGGATTATCATCAGTCAGCACCGCCGCATCGGCTAAGCGCTCAACCACTGCAGCCATCAACGGACGCTTACCCGCATCGCGCTCACCACCACAACCAAACAAGCACAGCAAACGTCCGTCAGCTGCCACATGTGGACGCAACGCGGTTAACACTTGCTCTAAGGCATCCGCAGTATGCGCATAATCAACCACCACCAAAGGTTTTTCCTGCCCGCCAAGCACCTGCATACGTCCGGCTGGCGCCTGTACTTTGCTGATCACCGCCAGTGCTTGTTCAAGAGAATGACCCAAGCCCAATAACGCACCAATTACTGCTAATAAGTTGCTTAAATTAAAGCGACCAATAAGATGACTGGATAGATTACCTTCACCCTGTGCAGTCACCACCTCAGCTTGAATACCTGAGGTGCTAAAGCGAATATTGCGGCAATATATACTGGCGCTGATATCCGTTAGGCTGTAGGTAATTAAACGTGCAGCGCTGCTTTTTTCAGCCAGCTCACGGCCAAATGTATCGTCTAGATTTAAGACTGTCGCGCGCAGGCCAGGCCAGCTAAACAAACGGGCCTTGGCTTGTGCATAAGCCTGCATCGACCCATGATAATCAAGATGGTCACGGGTCAGATTGGTCAGTACAGCAACTGCCACACTGACCGCACTGACGCGATGCTGAGCCAAACCATGCGATGAAACTTCCATGGCGACCACTTTGGCGCCGGCATTTTTTAAATCAGCCAGAGTAGCCTGTACGGTCAGTGGATCAGGCGTGGTGTAGTGGCCCAGCGTCAAATTGCCATAAAAACCACTGCCCAGCGTGCCAATCAAACCGCAAGGCTGATCGAGCAAATCACAGGCTTGCGCCAATAATTGAGTCACACTGGTTTTACCGTTGGTCCCAGTCACTGCCACCACGCGCATGGCGCGACTCGGTTCACCATAAAAACGTCCGGCAATTTCAGACAGCTGTGCCTGCAAGTTATGCACCGGCAATAAGAGCGCTTCACTGTCTTGCATGGCGTGCGCATCACGGGCTTCATACACGACGGCAGAGGCACCGCGCGCAATCGCATCGCCAATATAATCACGACCATCTTGCTCGATGCCGTCGACCGCTAAAAATAAATCACCTGGACGGACCTTACGGCTGTCTAGGGTCAGCTCACGAATTAAAGTGGAGCTGGGCGCTTGCGCAAACAATTGATTCAGGGGCATAGCCATTAGCCGCGCCCTCCCTGTGCAGAGCCAACCACCACGCTTGGCGTTTCGGTTGGCAAGTTATCTGGACGCACGTTAAGCATGCGTAATGCGCCGGCCATCACCCGTGCAAAAACAGGGGCAGCGACCAAACCACCGTAGTAGCCACCTTTGCTGGGCTCATCAATCACCACTACCGCCGCGACGCGTGGGTTATCGACAGGTCCAACACCGGCAAATAATGAACGGTATGAGCTTTGTGTATAACCACCACCGGTAGCTAATTTTTTCGCGGTGCCACTCTTGCCACCGACGTGATAACCGGGCACTTGAGCACGAGCACCGCCGCCGCCGGCTTCTTCAACCACCGCCTGCAGCATTTTCATTACGCTTTTAGAAATTTTCGGATCAATCACTTGTGTTCCTGCACTAGCAGGCTGCGTTTGATGCACTAGGGACAGCGGCATATTACGCCCGTCGTTTGCTAACACGGCAAAAGCATGCGCCAGCTGTACAGCAGTCACAGATAAGCCATAGCCGTAGGCTAAGGTGGCCGTTTCTGCCTGCCCCCACTTACGGTGCATCGGCAGTTGCCCCACGCGCTCACCGGGGAAACTCAACCCCGTATCGGCGCCAAAACCAACATTTTGCATCATGGCGTACACAGGCTCAGCACCAATATCCAACGCAATTTTACTGATCGCCACGTTACTGGATTTTTTCAAGATACCGGTTAAATCTAATAGCCCACCACGCGACACATCTCGAATCGTATAGCGGCCGATTTTAAAGCTTCCATTCCCCGTATCTACGGTTGATTCAGGCGTCCAGCGCCCAGTGCCCAATGCTGCAGCAATAGAAAAAGGTTTCACTGTAGAACCGGGTTCAAACACATCAACCATGGCACGGTTACGCATGGCTTGCGGGTTAAGCTCGCGACGATTATTGGGGTTATAGGTGGGATGATTGACCATGGCCAAAATCTCACCGGTACGCACATCAATCATCACTAACGAACCAGCCTTGGCCTCAAACTCGAGCAAGGCCTTGCGCAATTCACGGTGTGCTAAATATTGCAGACGCAAATCAATCGAGAGCGCCAGCTGCTTGCCGGGCTTGGCGTTTTCTTTAACCTGTACATCACGAATCAAATCACCACGACGGTCTTTGATCACCTGACGCTTGCCTGGCACACCGGTCAGCCACTCATTAAACGCCAGTTCTATACCTTCCTGACCACGCTCATCAATATCAGTAAAGCCGACTAAATGCGCGGCCACTTCTCCAGCGGGGTAAAATCGACGAAATTCTTCTTTGCCGTAAACTCCAGCCACTTTAAGATCGAGTATGCCCTGCCCGCGCTCTGGGGTTAAGCCGCGCGCCAAATACATAAACTCACGCGCAGCATTATTCTCAATGCGCTTAATCAACGCCGCAGGCTGCAACTCAAGTGCCACCGCGAGTTCCTTCCAGCGTGCTTTATCTGCCAGCAGCTCTTTAGGGTTAGCCCATAAAGTCAACACTGGGGTACTCACCGCTAAAGGCTCACCATGCCGGTCCGTGATCACACCTCGGTGTGCTGGAATAGGGATATGCCGCACTGCGCGTGCATCGCCCTGCATGGCTAAAAACTCATGGCGAAAAATATGCAAATAGACAATACGTGAAGCAATCGCACCCGTTAATACGCACAGTAAAATTAAAATAATGCGAAAGCGCCACGGGTGCTCAAGACCTTGCAATCGACTCATGGGCTCACCATTCTGATCGCCGCAGGCTCTGGAATATGCATGCCCAATTTCTGCACCGCTAAGGCTTCAATACGATTATGCGCAGTCCAAGTGCTTTGCTCTAAAATAAAGCGCCCCCATTCTGCTTGTATGCGGTCACGTATTTGCGTGACCTCAAACAGCTCATTTAAATATTTACGGCTGTTATGCGACGCATAAGACACCGCCACTGCCGAGACTAAATTTGCAATAAACAAAAAAAGCAAAATACCGCTGATACGCGGTAGTGGTTTTGCATAGATTCTGCTCACCGCAATTTCTCCGCCGCACGCATCACTGCACTACGCGCTCGAGGATTGGCTTTCAGTTCAGCAGGACTGGCGTACTGCGGCTTACCCAGCAACTTGATAACAGGATCGAACTTTTCCGGAATAATTGGCAAATGACGGGGTAACTGGTCGGCTTCACCCTTGGCTAAGCGGCGCATAAATTGTTTAACAATGCGATCTTCTAGTGAATGGAAACTAATCACCACTAAGCGTCCGCCAACTTTTAAAGAGGCCATTGCCGCCTCCAGACCTTTTTCTAAATCAGTCAGCTCATTATTCAAATGAATACGCATCCCCTGAAACGCACGAGTTGCAGGGTTCTTACCTTTTTCCCAAGCAGGATTCGCCTCAGTCAAGACGGCAGCTAAATCAGCGGTACGGGTAAAGGGCTGCACAGCGCGTCGGGCAACAACCGCGTTGGCCATACGCTTAGCAAAACGTTCTTCACCATACTCTTTAAATACGCGAGCCATTTCTTCAGCACTGACCTCAGCAACCCATTGTGCAGCACTGAGACCTTCTGCGGGATTCATGCGCATATCTAATGGGCCGTCATTCATAAAACTAAAGCCGCGCTCACCATCATCAATTTGTGGTGAGGACACACCTAAGTCGAGCAAGACACCATCAACCTGATTAAATAACTGGCGCTGCTGCAGTTCAGCATCCATTTCGGCAAAGCTGCGCTGCACAATAGCAAAGCGCGCATCCTGCTCTTGCAATTCGAGTCCGGTGGCAATGGCTAATGGATCTTTATCAAAGCCTAATAACTGTCCATCACTGCCCAGTTGCTCTAAGATCAGTCGGCTGTGGCCGCCACGACCAAAAGTGCCGTCGACATAGCAGCCGGCCGTCTGCACAGCTAAGGCGCTAACCGCCTCATCAAGCAACACTGTGATGTGACTTAACGCTTCACTCATAATTATAGGACCAGGTTCATTAATTCTTCGGGCAGGTGATCAGGGTTTTTAATATCGTCAAGATCAGCAGTAAGTAGATCGTTCCATTGCGTCTCATCCCACAGCTGGAATTTATTCAGTTGTCCCACCAGCATGACTTGCTTGGTCAATCCAGCCTGCTCGCGTAAACGTGCGGGGATAAGCAAGCGGCCACTGCTGTCTAACTCCAAATCCACTGCACTACCAATCAACAAACGATTCAGCTGACGCGTTTGTGGGCGCAGGGACGGCATCTGACTGAGCTGAGCTTCAACCCGTTCCCAGTCAGGCAAAGGGTAAATACACAGGCACGGATCGGCCAAGTCAATGGTGATCACCAATTGACCGTCACAACGCTTAAGCAACTCCTCTCGATACCGACTCGGCATCGCAAGGCGCCCTTTGGCGTCAAGATTAATAGCGCTGGATCCGCGAAACACTGCTGTGCCCCTATATTATGCAGCACTCAAATGAAAAAACCCACTTTTTCCCACTTCATACCACTTATGCACACTATAGAAATCACAACGACCTAGCGTCAAGCAATAAACACAGGAAAACCTTTATAAGTCCTGAACTTAGCAACAGCGCGTGAACAAAGTGTCTATTTAAGTTGTTATTAAAACGAAGAAGCACAAGCAAAAGAACACCTTAACGTTCATAGTTAAAGTGATTTCTCATGTGGCAATATTATTACGCTCTGACCAACGGTCGTCAGCCAGAAAAAGAGAGGTGGAGAGTCGATCTGTAAGCCGGGTTTTGTCGTGAACAGTCATTCCTCTAGGATCGCCATCACTGACGACCTCAAGCAACCTACCCGAGTCCAGCGCGGGCCACGCCAATGGACTCCTATTTGGTCTTGCTCCAAGTGGGGTTTACCTAGCCACGGACTGTTACCAGCCGTGCGGTGCGCTCTTACCGCACCTTTTCACCCTTACCGGCACTTGCGTGCTTAGGCGGTTATTTTCTGCGGCACTTTCCATAGGCTCACGCCTCCCAGGCGTTACCTGGCACTTCGCCCTACGGAGCCCGGACTTTCCTCCCTCTCACTACCGAAATAGTGAAACAGCGACTGTCCGATCGACTCTCCGCGGCAAAGATTACGGTGCATTGCCCAGCACCGCAAGCATTCCTGAGAAAAAACTTACACAAGCTGATCCGCCGTCCGCTCAGCCGCCAGCCAATCCAGCATGCCATGCCCTGCCACAAAGCCACTGGCCAGGCATGCGGTTAATAAGTAGCCGCCGGTTGGCGCATCCCAATCCAGCATTTCACCGGCACAAAACACCCCAGGCTTAATCTTGAGCATTAAGCCCTGATCCAGCATCGATGCACAGACGCCACCCGCAGTACTGATGGCTTCGGCCAAAGGCCGCGCACGCAACAATTCAATCGGGAGTGCTTTAATCCACTGAGCCAGCTGTTGCATATCATTAAAACAGTTGGCCGGCGCGCATTCACGTAGCAGTGCAACCTTGACCCCCTCCAAGCCCAATTGCGCCTGCAAATGTTTTTTCAGCGTTTTCTTGCCTTGCGGCTTTTCTAACGCCGCGTGCACTTGAGCTAATGTCTTATGTGGTAAGCAATCCAACAAAATGGTGCAACGGCCATGCACAGACATCTGCTGACGAATATCGGCGGACAACGCATAGACTAAACTGCCTTCAACACCTGTGCTGGTGATCACCCACTCGCCTTGACGAAAGGCTTGCCCCGCGACACTGAGCGCACAGTTTTTAACCGGTGCACCGGCATACTTCTCAGTAAAAATAGCACTCCAAGCCGCCACCTCAAAACCACAATTACTGGCCTGCAGAGCACTCACTGCCACCCCTTGCTGCTCAAGAATCGGCCACCAAGCGGCATCCGAACCTAAACGCGGCCAACTGCCACCACCTAACGCCAACAATACAGCGCTGGCCTGCACCTGCTGCTCGCCGTCTACAGTAGCGATACGTAGCATGCCCTGCGCATCCCAGCCCAGCCAGCGACTGCGCGTATGAATCTTCACTCCCATAGTGCGTAAGCGTTGCAACCAAGCGCGCAACAAAGGCGCGGCTTTCATATCTTCAGGAAACACGCGTCCCGAACTGCCGACAAAAGTGGCAATACCTAAACCTTGCGCCCAATCGCGCACGCTCTGCGCATCAAACTGGTTTAGCCAGCCCTCAACCCAAGCGTGCTCAGCACGGTAACGCTGGATAAAAGCATGCTTATCTTCACTGTGGGTAATATTCATACCACCAATGCCTGCCAGCAAAAATTTACGTCCCAACGAAGGCATAGCATCAAACAGATGCACCGCCTGCCCCGCCTCAGCTAGCACTTCTGCGGCCATTAATCCTGCAGGGCCGCCGCCAATAATGCAGACTGGCGCTGAGATTAAACTATGCTGCGAATCTGCCATAAAGCTGCTGCCTTTCTTTCGATTAAAAACAAAATAGTACCAGTCCAGTAATAGATAGCCGACAAAAGCTGAAAAAAACTTTACCATCGCGGTCTAGACTTGCGTATCACCCCACTCTTTATGATTTATCTGCTAGCTCACGAGGAACCTAATGAATTCAGTTCTTGACCAATTAGTGTCGTTATTGAATATGGAAACGATCGAAGAAAACTTATTTCGCGGCGCCAGCCAAGATTTAGGCTTTCGCCAGCTATTTGGCGGCCAAGTCCTTGGCCAAGCGTTATCAGCCGCCAGCCAAACAGTCGATCACTCTCGTCAAGCCAATTCTTTACATGGCTACTTTTTACGCGCGGGCGATGCGAAGAAACCTGTGGTGTATCAAGTGGAACGGGTACGCGATGGCGGCAGTTTTAGCACACGTCGCGTCACGGCCATTCAAAACGGTCAACCGATTTTCACCTGCAGCGCATCCTTCCATGAACGCGAAGAAGGCTTTCGTCACCAAACCCCAATGCCCGATGTACCGCCACCCGAAGACCTCATCCCAGAAGAAGTACTCTCGCCACGCATGGCTACAGTGTTGAGCAAAGAAAATCGTGAAAAAATACTGCGCGCCAAGTCGATTGAAACACGCCCAGTACAAATCTTAGATCCGCTCAACCCTGAGATCGGTGAGCCCATCAAGCAAGTCTGGTTTAAACCTGCCGGAAAATTACCGCAATCACCCGCCCTGCATAAACATATCTTAGCCTACGCTTCAGATTTCAGCATTTTGACCACCTCATTAATCCCCCACGGTGCTTCAATTTGGCAACCGCATATGCAAGTTGCCAGTCTGGACCACTCGATTTGGTTTCATGAGGAAGTTTGCTTAGACGACTGGTTGCTGTACACCACGGACAGCCCATGGGCCGGTAACGCACGAGGTTTTGCCCGCGGCAGCATTTACACTCGCGATGGCATTCTGGTTGCTTCAGTGGCGCAAGAGGGCCTGATTCGTAGCCGCAATGATTGGCAGCACAAGGATATTATCGGTTAACCCTATGTCCACGTATTTAAAAAATTGCCAGCACTGGGTGTTTGATATGGATGGCACCCTGACCATTGCCGTGCATGACTTTCTATATATTCGCCGCATGCTCGAGATCCCCACGCAGGCCGACATACTTGGGCATCTAGCGACATTACCAAGCACTGAAGCACAACAAAAACATGCTTGGCTGCTGGCACATGAGCGCCAACTAGCGCTTAACTCGCAGCCTGCACCCGGCGCTATTGAGCTGGTGCAACATCTGCATCAGCAAGGACGGCAGCTGGCAATTTTAACCCGCAACGCAAAAGAACTGGCCCTACTGACACTCAAGGCGATTGATTTACTCGACTGTTTTAGCGACTCACTCATCCTCGGCCGCGAACAAGCCATCCCCAAGCCACATCCTGATGGCCTGCTAAAAATCGCTCAGTATTGGCAGGTTGCTCCGCAGAAGATGGTGATGGTCGGCGACTTTTATATGGACTTAAAAACCGCACACGCCGCAGGCACTTACGCCGTGCAAGTCAATACCGCAGAGAACCTATGGCCTGAACTAACAGACTTTCACGCCATAGACTGTCGGCAACTGCTCAGAGCGACAGCTTAACTGCTTGCGGCCTTCTAACCTGCTACTCTAAGGCTCAGATTAAGCACTAAGGGTAGCCAATACCCGCCTGTTTGCTTAGCGCGGCTTAGCATTACTCGGTTTAGGCTTCGGCTTACCATGCCCAAGCACAGCCAAGCGCGGCATTTTTCGAATGGCGACCACTTGAGGCTTGCTGTTAGCAGAAAAATCATCACCCAAGTGAATTTGCCCACCCGCTGCAGCTTTATTCTTTTTCAGCTTTTTCGGTTTTTTAACACTGCCCACGCCTAAAATAGTGTCTGGCAAACGGTGCTCAGCATAAAAATCTGGCTCATCAAAACGCTGTAGGTTTAAGCCCATCAACTCTTCAATGGCAATCAGAGCATCCACTTCATCTGCGCTGACTAAAGACACGGCTTCACCGCTTAATCCAGCACGTCCGGTGCGGCCGACACGGTGTACATAGTCTTGCGCCACTGTTGGCAAATCAAAGTTAACCACATGAGGTAACTGTTCAATATCTAAGCCACGCGCCGCCACATCAGTCGCCACTAAGACTTGCACACGACCTTTTTTAAAGTCTTGCAAGGCGCGTAAGCGTGCCGGTTGTGTTTTGTCACCATGAATCGCATCGGCCGTCACATTCGCAGCGATAAGTTTTTTATGCAATGACTCAGCGCCCTTACGGGTGCGTACAAACACCAATACTTGCCCCCACTGACGACTGCTCAGCAAATGCAAAAGCAACTCTGTTTTGCTTTGCTTATCCACCACTAACAGATATTGCTTAACGGTTTCTGCAGCCGAGTGCTTAGGTGTCACATCAATACGGACCGGCTGATTAAGAAAATGACCTGCCAGGGTGCGAATCGGACCAGAAAAGGTCGCCGAAAAGAGCAGGGTCTGGCGTTTACTTGGCATAAGCGCAAATAACGCATTAAGCTCTTCAGCAAAGCCTAGATCCAGCATCCGGTCGGCTTCGTCCAACACCAGAATTTGCATCTGATTAAAGCGCAGCGCATTTTGCTGATACAAATCCAGCAAGCGGCCTGGTGTAGCAACCAACACATCCACGCCGCGACGCAGTTGCATCATTTGCGGATTGATACTGACACCACCATAGGCCACGGCAGTGCGTAACGGTAACTCATGCAGATAATCACGAATCGATTCGTGCACCTGCTCCGCCAGCTCACGGGTCGGCACCAAGACCAAAGCACGCACGCAGTTTGAGGTGACTTTTTCACCCTCGGTCAGCAGCACTTGCAACACAGGCAAGGTAAAGGCTGCAGTTTTACCCGTTCCGGTTTGTGCGGCGGCTAAGACATCATGCCCCGCAAGAATAGGCGCAATGGCCTGCTGCTGCACCGCGGTTGGCTGCAGGTGATTGAGCCGCTGTAAATTACCCAATAACGCCGGCATTAACCCTAAACTTGCAAAAGACATATATGTTTCACCCTGACTCTTCTAACCCTTAACGGGAACGCTTTCTATTCTACAGTGTTTGCCCTACTGACTCTTTAATAAAGTCGCCAAGCAGGCTGTATCACTCGATTCTAATTTAATCTGCACCTAGCGGCGTGCACAACTAGGGTTGCAGCCAAGCATCCTCTGTCAGCCCAGCTCAGCAGGGACGAATCGATTCAGCCAGCCAAAGACGCCGCTCCCTTCACACCGGCTGCGCGCAATAACAGCGGATGAGTTGCTCAGTGATTTCACGTATAATTACTTTTTTGTGCTGAAGAATAATTCATTATGTTCTCACCTGACGCTCTGATTGCTTCTGCAAAACGCACCATTAGTCTCGAACAAGACGCGATTACCAGCTTACTGGCGCGTATTGATAGCAGCTTTGTTAAAGCCTGCGAGCTGATTTTGGCCTGTAAAGGTCGCGTAGTGGTGGTCGGTATGGGTAAATCGGGTCATATCGGCAATAAAATTGCGGCTACTTTAGCCAGCACCGGCACACCTGCGTTTTTTGTGCACCCGGCGGAAGCCAGTCACGGTGATATGGGCATGATCACCGCCGATGATGTGGTGCTAGCCTTATCCAACTCAGGCACCACTAATGAAATCATCACCTTATTGCCGTTGATTAAGCGCCAAGGCATTACCTTGATTAGCATGACCGGCAATCCAGATTCAAGCTTGGCCCATGCCGCAGAGGTCAATTTAGACACTCAGGTCGCACAAGAAGCGTGTCCGCTGAATTTAGCCCCGACCTCATCCACCACTGTCACTTTGGTACTGGGCGATGCGCTAGCGATTGCGCTACTTGAGGCGCGTGGCTTCACCCCTGAAGACTTTGCCTTTTCGCACCCAGGCGGCGCCCTTGGTCGTCGTCTGCTGCTTAAAGTCGAACATGTGATGCACAGCGGTGCTGAATTGCCTGCTGTCGCTCACGGTGCGTCCTTGCGTGAAACCTTGCTCGAAATGACGCAAAAAGGCTTAGGTATGACCCTGATCCTGGCATCTGATCAAAGCTTAGCGGGAATTTTCACTGACGGTGATTTACGCCGCGCGTTAGATAAAGGCATTGATGTGCGTGAGGCCAGCATTGACGATTTAATGACCCATGGCGGCAAAACCGCACGTCCAGAAATGCTCGCAGCCGAAGCATTAAAAATCATGGAAGATCATAAAATCAGCTCTTTGCCAGTAGTCAATGAACATAATCAAGCCATTGGTGCCTTAAATATGCATGACTTATTACGTGCAGGAGTGATGTAATGCTAAGCCTGAGCCATACTGATTTAGTCCAGCGCGCACAGGCTGTGCGTTTACTGGTTTTAGATGTGGACGGCGTACTGACTGACGGTAAGCTGTATTTTCTTGGCGATGGCAGTGAAGCCAAGGCATTCAGCACCCTAGACGGCCAAGGCATTAAAATGCTGATGAGCTCCGGCGTCAACGTTGCAATTATTACGGGGCGCACCTCTAGCATTGTTGAGCGCCGTGCAGCAAACTTAAGCATCAAGCATCTGGTGCAGGGCCGCGAAGATAAGCGCATTGCTTTAGATGAGCTGTTGAGCACACTGCAGTTGTCTTATCATCAAGTGGCCTATTTAGGTGATGATCTACCTGATTTAGCGCCAATTCGCTGCGTTGCTTTAGGTATAGCGGTCGCTAATGCCAATAGTTTTGTCCGCCAACACGCGCAAGCGGTAACCACCTTACGCGGCGGAGAAGGTGCGGCACGCGAGCTTTGCGAATTTATTATGGCGGCGCAAGGGACACTCGACGCCGCACAAAACGCTTATTTATAATTTCGGGTTGTGCCTATGTCTGCAAACGTACGTTTGGCTTTATTCTTTTTACCTTTCGCGGCTTTAGTTGCAGCCTTGGGTTATTGGAATATAAACAGCCCTTCAGAAAATGAGTTACCAGCGCTAACAGCCGCTGAAAACACCATCGATTTCTTTGCAAAGGGCACCCATACCCTGCAATTTAACCAGAGCGGCGCACTGCACTATGAACTCAGCAGCCCACGCATTGAGCATACGCAGCACGATGATATTACGCTATTATTGCAACCTAACTTATTACTGTTTCGCGGCAACGAATTGCCATGGAAGATTAGCAGCGAACGCAGCCTAGTCAGCCCGGGCGGCACACAGGTTGAGCTGAGCCAAAATGTTCGTATTGAACGTACTGATGAAAAAGGGCGTCCAACCATTCTCAGCACAGAACAACTGTTTTACGTGCCGGACACTGAATATGCACACACACCGCTTGCAGTAAAAATTGAAGCAGCCAACGGCATTACCACTGGCGTTGGTATGCAAACTTATTTAAATGAAAGCAAAATGCATTTACTTTCAAACGTGAGAGGCCGACATGACGTTCGCTAGAACAACCGCTGTACTCATTACCGCAGGCTTAAGCTTGCTCAGCGGCCTGGCTCAGGCCCTACCCTCTGATAGCCAGCAACCGATTAATATCCAGGCTGATAGCGCAGAAATGGACGATAAGCGCGGCGTGGCAATTTATCGCGGCGACGTGATTATCACCCAAGGAACGCTGAAGATTACTGGTGACACTGTCACTATCAGTCTGAATAAAAGCGGTGATATTGACGTTTTCACTTCGCTCGGCAAGCCTGCGTATTATGAGCAACAGCCATCCACAGATAAAGAGATCATCCAAGCGTACGGCCTGATGATTCAGTACTTTGCCAATAATGAAAAAATCATTATCCTTGACCAAGCTAAGGTCATCCAACAAGGCAATACTTTCCGTGGTGAAAAAATTGTCTACGATACACAAAAACAAATTGTCACAGCTGGACGCGGCAAGCAAGGCACCATTACCACGCCTTCGCCACGTATCAATATGGTGATCCAGCCTAAAAACAAAGAAAGCACAACAGAGTCAAGCGCGCCATGAGCAGCACCCTAACCGCCAAGCATCTGGCTAAATCCTACAAAGGCCGCAACGTGGTGCGCGATGTCAGCGTCTCCATTCAAAGCGGGCAAATTGTTGGCTTATTGGGCCCCAATGGTGCCGGTAAAACCACCTGTTTTTATATGATTGTCGGCTTGGTCAAAGCTGACAAAGGCAGTGTTTTTATTGATCAGACGGATGTCAGCTTCCAGCCGATGCACGGCCGTGCACGCGCGGGTATTGGTTATTTGCCGCAAGAGGCATCGATTTTCCGCAAGCTCAGCGTGGCCGATAACATTTTAGCTATTTTAGAGTTACGTAAAGATCTGGACCGTGCTGGGCGCCTGCAAGCCTTAGACGAGCTATTGCAAGAGTTCCATATCACGCACTTACGCAACAACCTAGGTATGAGCTTATCTGGCGGTGAACGGCGTCGTGTGGAAATTGCTCGTGCGTTGGCCACCAACCCAAAGTTTATTTTACTGGATGAGCCCTTTGCCGGTGTCGACCCCATCTCTGTCGGCGATATCAAACAAATTATTTATCACTTAAAAGATAAAGGCATCGGTGTGCTGATCACCGACCATAACGTGCGCGAAACCCTAGACATCTGCGAAACCGCATATATCGTCAGTGAAGGGCAAATCATTGCCGCAGGATCACCCAGTAGCATCCTTGACAACCAATTAGTCAGAGATGTGTATTTGGGCCAAGAATTCCGTTTATAAGCTACTATAGCAAGGCTGTCACAGGGTTGTGCACAGCCTAAATACGCCCTCTCTGGCTCACTTTCCATGAGTAATTGCTTGTCAAGTCTAGGCAAACAGTAAAAAATCAGGCATAAATCTTGCTAGACGCCAATCTTTGGCACACTGCTGATTAGGAGTAATGCCTTTCCATTATGAAAGCCTCACTCGTTTTAAAAATGGGTCAGCAACTGAGCATGACCCCACAATTGCAGCAAGCCATTCGCTTATTGCAAATGTCGACCTTAGACTTGCAAGAAGAAATCCAAGAAGCCTTGGACAGCAACCCCATGCTTGAGCGCGAAGAAGATGGCGAGCATGCTAACGCAGCCAGCCCACCAGTCGATAATAGCCACGGCGGCCAATCAGCCGGCGAGGACGATGCGGCGAACAGCACCGAGAAGCAGCAAGACTCAACAGACTGGACCGAACAAATCCCCAATGAGCTTGAGATTGACACCTCGTGGGATGATATCTACCAATCCAGCGCCAGCACCCTACCCAGCAGCAATAGCGAAGAATGGGATGCTAGTAGCACCTCTTCCGCAGGCGTTGACCTGCAAACGCACCTACTCTGGCAGCTGAATCTAGCGAAAATGACCGACAGCGATCGAATGATTGCCACAGTGATTATCGACAGCATCGGCAATGACGGTTATTTACAAGAAAGCCTCGACGAAATTCTCGCCTCCTTTGATCCCATGCAACATATTGAACTCGATGAAGTAGAGATGGTGCTCAAGCGTGTACAGCAGTTTGAACCCACAGGTATTGCGGCACGTAATCTCAGTGAATGCCTCCTGCTGCAACTGCAGCATCTACCCAGTCATACCCCTTGGCTCAGCGAGGCCAAAGTACTCTGCAAAGATCATTTAGAGTTGCTCGGTAGCCGCGACTACAGCCAGTTGATGCGACGCCTGCGCCTCAAAGAAGATGCGCTCAAAGAGGTGGTGCAACTGATCCAAAGCCTTAATCCACGCCCCGGCTCACTGATTGAGAGCCAAGAGCCTGAATATATCGTGCCCGACGTGATTGTACGTAAGGCTAATAATCGCTGGATCGTTGAGCTTAACCCAGAGATTGCGCCACGTTTAAGCGTCAATGCACAGTACGCCAGTTTTATTCAACGTGCGGACAATAGCGCCGATAACACCTTTTTACGCACTCAACTGCAAGAAGCACGCTGGTTTATTAAAAGCCTGCAAAGCCGGAATGAAACATTACTCAAAGTAGCCACGCAAATTTTGGATTATCAGCGTGGTTTTTTTGATTATGGACCCGAAGCAATGAAGCCGTTGGTCTTGGCTGACATTGCGGAGGTGGTTGGCATGCATGAGTCAACCATTTCACGCGTTACTACGCAAAAATATATGCATACGCCACGCGGTATTTTTGAGTTAAAATATTTTTTCTCAAGCCATGTCAACACCACAGAAGGCGGCGAATGCTCATCAACTGCCATCCGTGCGATTATTTCTAAACTGGTTGCCGCAGAAAACCCTAAGAAACCATTGAGTGATAGCAAGATTGCTGCTTTACTGGAAGAACAAGGGATTCAGGTGGCGCGGCGCACCATTGCTAAGTATCGAGAGTCACTTGGAATAGCCTCGTCAACGGAGCGAAAACAGCTACTATAGACATTGGTTAGTAACACTTAATTTACGCAGGCGGTACAATCCTGCAAACACCGCACCAAGCAGTGAAACTAAGGAGAACGGTATGCAAATCAACATCACAGGCCATCAGCTGGACGTTACTGAAGCACTACGTGAATACATTAATGGCAAGTTCACAAAACTGGAACGTCACTTCGACAAAATCACCAGTATTCGCGTGACACTTGGCGTTGAGAAAGTAAAGCAAACAATTGATGCAACCTTATTGATTGCTGGTGGTGAAATCATTGCCAATGCTGAGCATGACGATATGTATGCCGCTATCGACTTACTGGTTGATAAATTGGATCGCCAATTAATCAAACACAAAGAAAAACAACTGGATCGTCAAAAAGGCGTTCTTGAACGTTAAGACTTATATGATTCGATTAGAACATATACTGACCCCGGCACGTTCCCAAGTGAACGTGCCGGGAGGCAGTAAGAAACGCGTCCTTGAATACATTGCCCATTTAATTGCCACTGATTTACCTGATATCGATGAAGATGTTATTTTCGAAAGCCTAGTGGCTCGTGAAAAGCTCGGTTCGACAGGTTTTGGTAATGGTATTGCTATTCCACATTGCCGACTGATTGGCTGCAATGCCCCAGTCAGTGCAATACTACACCTCGAAACCGCGGTTGATTTTGACGCCATTGATGGCGAACCGGTTGATCTACTCTTTGTGTTATTAGTGCCTGAACAAGCCACTGATCAACACTTAGAATTATTGCGCCAGATTGCTAGTATTTTTGAGCAAGATGATGTCCGCGAACGCTTGCGTCATGCGCCCAATAGCATAGCTTTATACCAAGCCGTGCTTGATGCTCAACTCTAGAGGTTCTTTGTCATGCGTTTAGTTATCGTGAGTGGTCGTTCAGGATCAGGTAAAAGCACAGCGTTAAATGTGCTGGAAGATAACAATTTTTATTGCATCGACAACCTCCCTGCCATGCTCCTGCCTGAACTGGCCGAGCGCACACTGCTCGCCACTGAGCTGGTGTACCCGCAGATTGCCGTCTCCATTGATGCACGCAACACCCCCAATCAACTGGAGCGCTTCCCCGAGTTGCTAGCTGAGCTACGCGCACGGCATATTGTCTGCGATGTTCTGTATCTTGATGCTGACGATGAGACCCTCCTCAAACGCTTTTCAGAAACCCGTAGACGCCACCCGCTGACCAATGACTCGCGCTCACTGGCTGAAGCCATTCGTGATGAGAAAACGCTGCTCTGCCCTATTACCGACCTCGCCGACTTAACCATTGATACCTCGCGCCTGAATCTGTATCAGCTGCGTGACATCATCAAATTACGTTTGCTGGATAAGCCTGAGCCGGGCACAGCCTTTTTAATTGAGTCGTTCGGTTTCAAACGCGGTGTACCGGTTGATGCGGATGTGGTGTTTGATATTCGCTGTCTGCCCAATCCGTACTGGAAGCCTGAGTTGCGCGCATACTGCGGCCTTGATCAGCCGATCGTCGATTATCTAGGCCGGCAAGCTGATGTCGAAGATATGTACAGCGATCTTTATGCCTATTTAGCCAAATGGTTACCACGCTTTGCTGCCAGCAACCGTGCCTATGTCACGGTAGCCATTGGTTGCACCGGCGGTCAGCACCGCTCTGTGTATATGGCGCAACGCATCGGTGAAGCGCTGAGCCAAGAACTGAGCAATGTACAAATACGCCACCGCGATGTAGTGCGTATTGATGAGAAAAAAGATGCCTAGTTGCCAAGTCACTATTATTAACAAACTGGGTTTACATGCCCGCGCAGCAGCAAAATTTGTCTCAGTAGCCAATACATTCGCCTGTCAGGTCAGCATTGGTCGTGATGCCAACAATCTCACTAATGGTAAAAACATTATGTCGGTGATGATGTTGGCCGCCAGTAAAGGCACACCGCTGTTGATTAGCGCTGAAGGCGAACAGGCCGAACAAGCGCTAGAGGCGTTACAAAAGTTGATTGCTGAGCGCTTTCACGAAGAGTGCTAAACACCTCACAGTCGCGCTTAGTAGGCCAGTTAGCCAACATCCAAACAATGTGGCCCATCCACTAACGGATCATTAATCAAAGTACTGACCCGCCGCTCACGCAGCTGTGGCTGCGCGCGGGCTAACAGTTCTAATAGCTCAGCATCGCTAGTCTGGGGATTAAGCCATAGGCTTTGTTGCTCAGCATTCAGCAGAATCGGTCGACGCAAACTGGCGGCTTGCTGGGTCAACATCGCAACACTGTAGTAATTGCGTCCCGGCAGCACATACACATCCCACAGTGCGGCAAAATACAGCATAGGTTCTTCTGTATACAGCCAAAAAGGATGTTTACGATGCTGTCCACGCCATTCAAAAAAACCATTGGCAGGTAACAGACAACGCTGATTGCGCCAGGCCTTTTTAAACATTGGCTGGGTACTGACGGTTTCAACCCGAGCATGTGCCACCGCACGGGTTAAGTCAGTCATCCACTCCGAGGTAAAGCCCCATAATGCCGTACTGGCCTGCAACTCTTGCTGCTGTTGCAGCAGAATTAACACCTGCGATTTAGGGGCTAAATTCCAGTGCGCGCGCATCTGCTGCGGAAACCCCGGCAGCTGGGCCAGAGTGTCTGGCCAATTAAATAAAGCATAGCGTCCCGACATAGTCACCTTATCCCTCTTTTAGCACTCTAAAACGCCTGGTGCAGCAAGCTGCTGCAACTCCACGCCGTCTACCAGCGGCGTAGCCTGCTGGTAACTTACAATCAGCTGGTGCGCCTGCTGTGCCTGCTGATCACTCACCATTAAGCCCAGCAAACCTAAAGCAGGCAGCTCACCCATGCCACCAATCAAGTCTTCCCCTTGCAAATACACCTCAATACCCTCGCTGCGCAGCATGCTAATCAACATCTGCGCTTCGATTAAATCAACCGGTTCATGAATTCTTTGCACCTTAGATCTCCTCTGCAAGTTATGCACTAATACGGGTATAATAGCCCACTTGTCCAACCCTACAGCGCCCAAAGCACTGAACAGCATCCGACTAAGAGAATCACATGGATCAATTTGATAGCATTCGCCCCTACAATGACGATGAAGTGGCGACTGTATTACAACGCTTACTGGCTGATGTAGACTTTTTATCCATAATCACCCAATACCGCTTTCCAAACGCTTCACGTTACTTAGGCTGGCTTCTGCGCCCTATTATTGCGTGGAAAATACGCAAGGAGCTGGGTCCAGTGAATAGCGTGCTGGCCCTGCAACAACGTATTGCCTCGTACGTTGAGCGCAGCATTACCCAAGCCACTGATGGTATTAGCTTTTCTGGGATTGAACATCTACACAACGGCGAGCCACATCTTTTTCTAGCCAATCACCGCGATATTGTTATGGATCCGGCCTTTGTTAATTACGCTTTATTTCAGGCCAAACACACGACACCTCGTATCGCGATTGGCGACAACCTTCTGCAACGTTCGTTTGTCAGCGACCTGATGCGCATTAATAAAAGTTTTATTGTGCACCGCTCACTCTCCAATCGCCGTGAAAAACTGGCCGCGTTTCAATTGTTATCCGCCTATATCAACCATTCCATTTTAAACGACCATGAATCCATTTGGATTGCTCAAGCGGAAGGTCGTGCCAAAGATGGCGATGACCGCACCGAAAGCGCCATCTTAAAAATGTTTCATTTATCACGTAAAGATGAAGACTTTCTTGCGGTGATTAACTCTTTACGCCTAACCCCTGTCGCCATCAGTTATGAGTATGACCCTTGTGATATTGCCAAAGCACGCGAGCTGTATATTCGCGCCACAACTGGGGAATACAAAAAACAAGTCGGCGAAGATGATGCCAGTATCGCGCAAGGCATTACCGGCTATAAAGGCCGTGTGCATATACATTTCTGCCCGATTATTAGCTCAGGCTTTGCTGATGCAAAACAGTTGGCGCACTTAATTGATCAGCAAATCTGGCGCGATTATCGCTTATTCCCGGTGCACTACCTCGCTTGGGCCATGTGGGATCAGCAAGATGCTGGTTTAGAAGTACCAGAGATTGCCGAGATTTTTAATCGCCAAGAAGTCTTAACTGCGCAGCAAGAGTGGCAACGCCGTTTAGCCGCATGCCCAGAACAGCATCGTCCTTACTTGATCATGCAATATGCCATGCCACTCCAAAATCAATACCGCTGCAATGCTCTTCACACCTAAATTTCGCAGATAACTGCATACGCTCTTGAGGTTTTTATGCCCTGGTTACAAGTCCGCTTAGCCATTCAACCCGATCAAGCTGCCACATGGGAAGATACTTTACTCGAGTTGGGCGCTGTCTCAGTCACCTTTATGGATGCTGAAGACCAGCCCATTTATGAGCCCGACTTAGGCACCACGCCGCTGTGGACGCACACTCACCTATTGGCTTTATTTGAAAATGATGTCGATCCTGCAACGCTGCAACAGCATATCCAGTTGCTCGGTGGTGCCGACACGCCAGTACTGGAGATGGAACAGATAGAAGATCAAGACTGGGAGCGCAGCTGGATGGATAACTTCCATCCCATGCGCTTCGGCCAGCGTCTCTGGATTGTACCCAGCTGGCACGCGGCGCCAGAACCTGATGCAGTGAACTTACTACTGGATCCTGGCTTAGCCTTTGGCACCGGCACCCACCCAACTACGGCCTTATGCCTTGAGTGGCTCGATGGCCAGCCGCTTGAAGGCTGCAATGTCCTGGACTTTGGTAGTGGCTCTGGAATTCTGGCGATTGCCGCTAAATTGCTCGGCGCCGCACAATTGACCTGCACTGATATCGACAGCCAAGCGTTAGAAGCCACCCGAGACAATGCCAATCGCAATGGCATTGTCTCAGAGGACTTACTGATCTACTTAGCGAAAGATATGCCAGCCGGGCAATTTGACGTGGTGTTGGCCAATATCCTTGCCGGTCCGCTAGTCGCTCTAGCGCCACAACTGATTGAACATACGCGTTCAGGCGGCCGCATTGCCTTATCGGGTATTTTAGCCGAGCAAGCACAAGAAGTACGTGACGCGTACAGCGATGCCTTTGATTTAGCCCCCACGGCCGAAAAAGACGGCTGGGTATGCATCTCTGGGGTACGTCTATAGTCTTTTTTGCACCACAGCCAGTGCAGTTTAGCCGCAGCTATGGGCTAGACTGCACTGCACGCCTGCTCCACTTGAGCTTGATATCACCATGACCGACACGCTAATTACTCAGTGCCCGCATTGCCACACACGTTTCAACCTGCAACCCAGCCAACTTAAAGCGGCGCAAGGTGCAGTGCGCTGCGGCATATGCCGAGAAGTTTTTAATGCGAGCAGTCACTGCAACAGTGCCCGTACTCAGCCCGTGCCAGCGCGCAGCCAAGCACAACAAACGCCATTGCGCGAGCAAGCGATCCGCCCCGAGCTTGAACAACTGCGTTACTTGAGTGATGAGCCCTTACGCCTGGATTGGCAGCCTAAAAAAAACCCGTGGCAACGCTGGCTAGGCTGGGGTTTAGTCAACGCGTTGGCTATCTTGCTGTTAGTTGGCCAATACACTTACCACAACTTTACCCAACTGGCGCGCCAAGACAGCACACGCCCGTGGCTGGCAGCGCTCTGTCCATTATTAGGTTGCCAATTGCCGGCTAAAGTTGATGTACAGCAGATTAAAAGCAGTAACTTAGTCGTGCGCAAGCACCCTGAATTTAGCGCTGCCTTGTTGGTGGATGCGATTATTTATAACCGTGCACCCTTTAGCCAACCCTTTCCGCTGTTGGAGCTGACCTTCTCCGACCAGCATGGGCAGCGCTTAGCCAGTCGCTTATTTAAACCGGTGGAATACCTCAGCGGAGAACTAGCTGAGCAACAGCAGATGCCACAACAAACGCCCATTCATATTGCTTTAGAAATACTTGAGCCTAAAGGTGGTGCGGACAACTACAGTTTAAGTTTTCTCTCGCCGGACTAAATCATGAATAACAGCGCCTAAACATACTAAGCGCTGCATTGCACCTGTTTAACAGCGACTAACTGCCTGCCACTTTCATCCGTTCAATCAACACCGAGCCGGTGCAGACACTGCCTCGTCGATCCAGATCATTACCGACTGCCACAATCTGAGCAAACATATCGCGCATATTGCCGGCAATAGTCACTTCCTGCACAGGGAACTGAATCTCACCGTTTTCCACCCAAAAACCGCCTGCACCGCGCGAGTAATCGCCAGTAACCATATTTAAGCCTTGCCCCATTAATTCAGTGACCAGCAAACCACGGCCCATTTTTTTCAATAACGCCGCTTGATTATCATCACCGTGAGTCACAAACACATTGCGTGCGCCGCCGGCATTGGCGGTGCTTGGCATACCCAGCTTACGACCAGAGTAAGTGCTGAGCATATAATTGGTCAGCACGCCATTTTCAATAAAGGATTTGGCATAAGTAGCTAGACCATCGCCGTCAAAAGCGCTGCTAGCTAAGCCGCCAGGCAATAAAGGACGCTCATCTAAAGTCAGCCACTCAGGAAACAATGTCTGGCCCAGCGCACCCACTAAGAACGAAGAATTGCGGTATTGATTACCACCGGCAATGGCGCCCAGTAAGCTGCCAAATAAGCTGCCCGCCAGTTCTGCAGCAAAGATGACCGGCACATCACAGGTCGGTATCGAGCGCGCACCTAAGCGACTGATTGTGCGTTCAGCAGCTATCCGGCCGATGGTTGCTGCATCAGTGAGTCGATCAGCACGACGGCCATAGTCATACCAATAATCACGCTGCATTTGCCCGTCAATCTCGGCGATCATGCTGCAACCAATGCTGTGGCGAGTACCGGCATGACCAGCAATTAAACCATGGCTGTTACCGTACACAGTGCAACCGATATCGCTATTTACACTGGTCCCATCTGCATTACTGATCCGTGAATC
>Ga0265295_1000176_pt1 | contig 133846 bp, 152 predicted proteins | sample Munlansysbiofilm_FD_192503 | JGI IMG/M metagenome (GOLD analysis project Ga0265295, IMG submission 192503) | Leachate microbial communities from a municipal landfill in Southern Ontario, Canada - Methane capture system biofilm | ecosystem: Engineered > Solid waste > Landfill > Unclassified ... | reverse complement strand
ATTCAACCATAAAGTTTAATCCAAACCAGTATATACGGATATCAATAAGTCTGCTGCATATCACTGCAACAGACTTATTTTTTGTTCGGTTTGCACCATTTTTTAATGTCTGATCCTAAAGTCAGGTTATATATTCTAATACAACCTAATTAGCTTGTCAACAGCCTATTTACTCGTAAAAAACTTTTTCTAAGAATAATCCCTTTGCAGGAGCAGTGTGACCTGCACAGTTTCTGTCTCTTTGCTCGAGTATCCATGGGATGGAATCCTTATCTCTCTGCCCATTTCCAATCTCCACCAAGGTACCAACCATTATTCTTACCATATTTCTCATAAAACTGTCGCCGTCGATCCAAATATCAACCATTTCTCCCTTTTGCCTGATATCTATCCTGTTAACTTTTCTGACAGTTGTTTTGGTTATGCTCCTTCTCCCCTTGAAGGACTTGAAGTCGTGACTGCCTATGAAGTGTTCTGCTGCGTACCTCATAATATCAATATCCAGTGGATACTTGAAGTGATAGCAGAAATTTCTAAGCATCGGTCTTTCCACCTCACCAGTATAGATTCTATACCTGTATCGCTTATGGGTAGCACTGAACCTTGAGTGAAAGCTCATATCCACCTCCTGTGAATCTATTACCCTGATGTCATCAGGAAGCTCATTATTCAGAGCAAACTTGAATTTATCACCCGGTATCGTAGAACCTGTATGAAAATTGGCGACCTGACCCAGCGCATGCACTCCGGCATCAGTTCTTCCGGAGCCTTTTACTGATATCATCTCTCCCGTGACTGCAAGGATCGCTTCCTCGATCTTCTGCTGCACAGAAACGCCATTCTCCTGATATTGCCATCCATTATATGCCGTCCCGTCATACTCCAATACCAGCTTTATGTTTCTCATTTGATCACCCCAGATATCTGGTGGCTATTAGGATACCAAAGAATGCTGTCATACCGGTAAGAACCACATAATCCATGTTTTTAAAGCTAAGTTCATTAAGCCTCGTTCTGCCATCCCCGCCTCTATAGCATCTTGCTTCCATTGCAGTCGCAAGATCATCTGCCCGTCTGAAGGCATTTATGAATAATGGTACCAATAGGGGAACGAGATTCCTGGCGCGATTAATTATGTTGCCGGATTCGAAATCAGCACCTCTTGCCATTTGTGCCTTCATTATCTTGTCGGTCTCCTCCAACAAAGTCGGTATGAATCTCAGAGCGATTGTCATCATCATTGCAAGCTCATGTGCAGGCAATCCAATTTTCTTAAATGGGGACAATAGTCTTTCTATACCATCTGTTAGAGCAATTGGAGACGTGGTCAAGGTCAACAATGATGTTCCCGTTATAAGGAAAACAAGCCTTAAGGCCATAAACACAGACTGTCTAAGTCCCTCCTTGGTTACAGTAAGCGGGCCAAGCTCAAAAAGCACCTCTCCCTTGGTCATAAACAGGTTAATTGCAAAGGTGATAAGTATTATGAACATCAAGGGTCTTAGCCCCTTTAAAATGAACTTAACAGGGAGCTTTGCAGTTTTTATGACTGCAGCAATGAATAGGACTATGAAAATATACGGATAAAACTTGGATATGAAGAAAAGGGATGCAATAAAAAGTGCCGTCACCGCTATCTTGACTCTGGGATCAAGCTTGTGTATAAGTGACGTTCCCGGGAAATATTGACCTATAGTGATATCCTTAAGCATCCTTCTTACCTCTCAAATATTTCAATATCTCGACCTTGGCTTCTTCAATAGTCAGCACATCATCCTTGACATCGTGTCCGGATGCCTTGAATTTTTTCATGAATTTAGTAATCTGGGGTATGCCTAGGCCCATACCCTCAAGCTCGTCAGATCTTCCGAATATTTCTCTTGGCGATCCATCCATGGCGAGCCTTCCTCTGTGCATGACAAATATCCTGTTAACCAACCTCGCAATGTCTTCCATGCTGTGGGAAACGAGTATTATTGTGATATTTTCTTTCTCATACAATGTCCTGATCTCATCGAGTATATCATCTCTGCCCTTGGGATCCAATCCTGCTGTAGGCTCGTCCAGAACAAGTACTTTTGGCTTCATCGCCACAACACCGGCTATGGCCACCCTTCTCTTCTGCCCTCCTGACAGCTCGAACGGGGATCTATCCTTCAGCTCCTCGAAATCAAGACCTACAAGATCCATGGCATGCCTGACTCTTTCGTCCACTTCTTCCTGTGACAGTCCAAGATTCTTCGGTCCAAAGGCTATGTCCTTGTATATGGTCTCTTCAAACAGCTGATGCTCCGGGTATTGAAATACCAAGCCAACCTTCTGTCTTATATTCTTAAGTTTGGTGCTTTTGTCAGAAAGGCTGTCTCCATCTATAATTATTTCGCCGGATGTTGGCTTAATAAGTCCATTGAGATGCTGAACGAGAGTTGATTTCCCTGATCCGGTATGACCGATAAGCCCAATGAACTCTCCCTCTTCAATTCCAAGACTGATATCGTCAAGTGCCTTTTTCTCAAAAGGGGTCCCTGGATTATATACGTAGCTAAGATTCTTTATTTCAATTATCATAATATGTCCACCAGCTCCTCGACTGAGAGAATGTCGTCTCTGAAGTCATAACCTTCTTTGTTCAGCTCATATACCAGCTCGGTTACCTGGGGTACGTCCAAACCCATAGATTTTAGGAGATCTACCTTTCTGAATATATCATTTGGAGTCCCAAGCATTACAGATTCGCCTTCATTCAATACAAGTATCCTGTCGGCTTCAACTGCTTCATCCATAAAATGTGTTATCAGGATTATAGTCTTGTTTTTCTCCTTGTTGAGCTTTTTAACAGTATCCAATACCTCCTGGCGACCAACCGGATCAAGCATTGCCGTTGGTTCATCAAAAATTATGCAGTCAGGTTCCATTGCGAGTATGCCAGCTATTGCCACCCTTTGCTTCTGTCCTCCGGAAAGAAGATGGGGAGCATGTCTTTTATACTCTGACATTTCTACTACCTCAAGAGCGTCATCAACCCTCTTGCGGATCTCTGCTGGCGGTATCCCAAGGTTTTCTGGTCCGAAGGCCACATCCTCTTCGACAATGGTTGCGACTATCTGATTGTCAGGATTCTGAAAAACCATCCCCGCAGTAGATCTTATGTCCCATATCCGTTCTTCATCCCTTGTGTTGATGCCATTCACAAACACATTGCCCTTTGATGGCAGGATAAGCCCGTTGATCATCTTGGCAAGAGTGGATTTACCTGAGCCGTTATGCCCAAGAACTGCGAGAAATTCGCCTCTCTTGACCTCCAGGCTAAGGTCCTTGACAGCCAGCTGGATGCTTTCGTCAATATAGGAGCTGTACTCATAGCTGACATTTTCAATTTTTATCATTATATCTTCGTTCATGACGCTACCTCAATCGATTATTCTGTTACTTATCCAATATACCATATGGATACCCTTATTTCAATTTTGGATTCATTGTTGGAAAAAAGATGGTGAAAGCTAAAGGGACTAAGCATTTCAACTTAATCCCCCACAATCTACACCAATTCCAATATTGCCAGCTCTGCTCCGTCTCCGCGGCGTGGACCTGCTTTGATAACTCTTGTATAGCCGCCTTTTCTCTCGGCATACTTGGGAGCAATTTCATCAAAAAGTTTCTTTACTACGTCTTCATCATATATAAAGGCCAATGCTTGTCTTCTTGCGTGAAGATCTCCCCTCTTGCCAAGAGTGATCATCTTTTCGGCCATTCTCTTCGTTTCTTTTGCTCTTGTAACTGTGGTTTCTATTCTCTCTTCCCTAAGCAATGAAGTAACCTGGTTTCTAAGCATTGCTTTTCTGTGGGCAGTGGGACGACCCAGCTTTCTTAAAGTTGTCACATTAATCCCTCCTTCTTGCTATGATTACTCATCACTGCTCTTTAGGCTCAAACCCAACTCAGCAAGCTTTCTCTGGACTTCCTCAAGGGATTTCTTACCCAGATTCCTTACCTTCATCATGTCGTCCTCAGTTTTCTGTGTGAGCTCCTCAACAGTGTTAATTGCTGCTCTCTTAAGGCAGTTGTAGCTCCTTACTGACAAATCGAGCTCTTCGACTGTCATTTCAAGAACCTTTTCCTTCTTGTCCTCTTCCTTTTCCACCATGATCTCTACGTCGCCTACATGCTCAGTAAGACCGATGAATAGGTTAAGATGCTCAGTAAGGATCTTTGCTCCCAAAGAAGTGGCCTCGTCAGCACTCATAGTACCATTGGTCCATACCTCCAGGACAAGCTTGTCGTAGTCGGTTATCTGACCAACTCTTGTGTTTTCCACGTGGTAGTTTACCTTTGTTACCGGTGTGAAGGATGAATCCACTGGAATAACCCCAACAGGCTGACTGTCCTTCTTATTCTTCTCAGCTATGGAATAGCCTCTTCCTCTTATTAGCTCCAGCTCAATATAAAGCCTTCCATCCTCATTGACAGTGGCAATGTATTGATCTTTGTTTACTATTTCAACATCCATTCCTGTAGCTATATCTCCTGCTGTAACGACCTGAGGTCCTTCAGCATCTATGATCATAGTTACAGGCTCTTCTGTGTACATTTTAGCAGCAATTTCCTTGATGTTGAGTATGATTTCAGGAACGTCCTCAAGTACTCCGGGTATTGTTGCAAATTCATGCAATACACCCTGGAACTTTACTGATGACACAGCAGCTCCGGGGAGAGATGACAATAATACTCTCCTCAATGAGTTGCCAAGAGTTGTTCCATAGCCCCTCTCAAGAGGCTCTACAACAAATTTCCCGTAGCTTCCATCTTCGCTTAATTCGATGATTTCAATTCTGGGCTTTTCAATTTCAATCATTAATCATAACCCTCCTTGGCTTTTGGTTTTCTAACGGACGAGGGCAACTGATATTGTCTATCTATTATTTCGAGTAAAGCTCGACAATCAAGTGCTCTTCCACTGGGAGGTCTATGTCTGCTCTTGTGGATTCAGCCACAATTGTACCTCTCATCTTCTCAAGGTCAACATTTATCCAGGGTACTGTATTGCCATTGTGGTTTTCCACAAGTGCCTTGAACTTCTCACTTCCCCTGCTTTTTTCCTTAACTTCGACAACATCTCCTGCTATGGTCAACAGTGAAGGGATGTTTACCTTATTGCCGTTTAGTAGGAAGTGACCGTGAGTTACAAGCTGTCTTGCCTCAGCTCTTGAGGATGCAAAGCCCATTCTGTAAACTACGTTATCAAGTCTTGACTCCAATATCTTAAACAGGTTCTCACCTGTTATACCTTTCATCTTGTCAGCCATGTCGAAGTACTTGGCCATTTGTGATTCTGAGATCCCGTAGAATCTACGAACCTTTTGCTTCTCCCTTAGCTGCATGCCGTACTCGGTTACTTTCTTTCTGGACGTACCGTGCTGACCAGGAGCAAAGTTTCTCTTGTTCAAAGCACATCTGTCCGTATAGCATCTGTCTCCCTTAAGAAACAGCTTTGTCCCCTCTCTTCGGCACAACCTGCATACTGGGCCAGTATATCTTGCCATATCTATCTACACCTCCTATTAAACTCTTCTTCTCTTCGGCGGCCTGCAGCCGTTGTGTGGGATTGGGGTAACATCCTTTATCATGCTTACCTCAAGTCCTGATGCCTGAAGTGACCTTATTGCAGCTTCTCTTCCTGAACCAGGTCCCTTAACGAATACCTCAACGATCTTTAGTCCATGTTCCATAGCTTTTTTGGCTGCTTCCTCAGCTGCCTGTTGAGCGGCATACGGAGTGGATTTTCTTGACCCTCTGAAGCCTAATTGACCAGCGCTTGCCCAGGAAATGACATTTCCCTGCATGTCTGTCAAAGTTACCATTGTATTATTGAATGATGAAGAAATGTGAGCCTGACCTCTCTCGATGTTCTTACGCTCTCTTCTTCTCACACGAGTTGCTTTACCTTTTTTAGGTGCCATTTAATTCCCCTCCTTTACCTACTTCTTCTTGGATACAATTCTTCTAGGGCCTTTTCTGGTCCTTGCATTAGTCTTGGTCCTTTGACCTCTAACCGGAAGCCCTCTCTTATGCCTTAAGCCTCTGTAGCAGTTGATCTCCTTGAGACGCTTTATGTTCAGTGCGATATCTCTTCTAAGGTCACCCTCTACATGATAGGTGTCAATAATTGCTCTAAGGTTGGAAACCTCAGACTCAGTAAGATCCTTTACTCTGGTGTCAGGATTTACTCCGGCTTTCTTAAGGATCTCATTTGACCTTGTTCTGCCAATGCCGAAAATATATGTCAAGCCAACTTCAACGCGTTTGTCTCTTGGTAAGTCCACGCCTGCAATTCTAGCCATTAACTTCTACACCTCCTATTATCAATATCTTCCATTAGCCTTGCTTTTGTTTATGTTTAGGATTTTCACAGATAACCATTACTCGTCCTTTTCTTTTTATTATCTTGCATTTTTCACACATCTTTTTTACGGATGGTCTGATTTTCACAATAATCCCTCCTATGCTACTTGTTTCGCCAGGTTATTCTGCCCCTTGTCAAATCGTAGGGAGAAAGCTCCACGGTTACGGTGTCCCCTGGCAATATCCTGATATAATTCATCCTCAGTTTGCCGGAGATATGGGCTAAAATTTCATGACCATTTTCAAGTTTAACCTTGAATATGGCATTTGGCAGCGCATCCACCACAGTACCCTCAACCTCGATGACGTCTTCTTTTTTAGCCATTGGATTTCGAACCTCCTGTTCAGAACGTTTAGAAACTCTTATTGAAAGGTTCCAATATCTTTCTAATATATGAGTTGTTAATCTTAACGCTGTTTTCTATCTTTTCCTTGAATTCGGGAAGCACAGTGTTGAACACTATCAAGTGCTTGATCTTCTTTTTCTTTGGGCTGTCAAGCCTTCTGAGGTCTCCGTCCACTATATAGACGTACTGCTCATCAGCTATCTCATAAACAAGGAAGATCCTTCCCTTGTCGCGGCCAGCTCTTGACTTTACCACCTGTCCGATGGATATGTCAGCAGTTGAATCCATTGTATTCACCTCTTCTAGTTATCCAGTGCTTCGGTGATGAGTTCAAACACGGTACTTATCTCAAGTGTTCCATCAACGTCCAACAGAAGACCCTTGTCGCCGTAGTAATCTATAAGCGGTTGAGTTTGCTCCATGTAAACATTTATCCTCGTAGAAACCGTACTCTCATTGTCGTCATCTCTTTGATAGAGTTCTCCTCCATCCTTGTCGCATACACCTTCAACCTTGGGAGGATTGAATTTGATATGGTAGGTAGCTCCGCACTCCCTGCATATTCTCCTTCCAACCGCTCTCTCAATCAGTATTTCAGCATTTGCGTTTATATTAATAACTCTGTCTAATTCGATACCCATTTTGCTGAGTTCGGAATCCAATGACTCTGCCTGGTTTACCGTTCTTGGAAAACCATCGAGCAAAAATCCTTTTGCACAATCGTCCTTCAGCAACCTGTCCTTAACGATCGAAACAACCAGCTCGTCAGGAACAAGAAGTCCCTTGTCCATATAGGACTTGGCTTCCTTGCCAAGTGCTGTACCTTCTTTTATATTCGCTCTGAATATGTCCCCTGTGGAAATGTGGGGTATTTTGTATTTTTCTACTATAGCTGATGCCTGAGTACCCTTTCCTGCCCCAGGAGGACCTAGTAATACTAATCTCATGTAATCATCTCCTATAGTCTATTTCAAGAATCCTTTGTAATGTCTCATCAATAGCTGAGACTCGATCTGTTTCATAGTCTCCAGTGCAACGCCGACTACTATTATTATTGCAGTTCCGCCAAAGTTGATATTCATGTCAAACACCTTCGACATTACAGTCGGAAGTGTCGCCAGTATAGCCAGTGATATACCTCCAACGAAAACTACTCTATTGACTACCTTGTTGAGATAATCTGAGGTTGGCCTTCCGGGTCTGATGCCTGGGATGAAGCCTCCATGCTGCTGCAGGTTCTTTGAGTACTCAACAGTATTGAACTGGACTGCTGTATAGAAATATGTGAAGAACACTATCAACAGTATATTTAGTATTGAATATATCCAAATTCCAACGTTCCCTGAAGGTGTCAGATACTTCTCTATCCACTGGGTAACTCCCCCTTGTGAGAACAGTGCCAGTGTCTGTGGAAGTGCCAGTAATGATGAAGAGAATATTACGGGGATTACCCCAGCCATCAATACCTTTATAGGTATATGAGTGCTTTGTCCGCCGTACATTTTTCTACCTACCACTCTTTTTGCATACTGGACCGGTATCCTTCTTTCACCTTCTTGCAATGCAACTACGAATACTATGATTGCAAGCAGTACCACTCCGAAAAGTATAAGCGTGATCGCGCTCATTTGTCCTATGCTTACCAGTCTGATCCAGTTGATGATATCAGATGGAAGTCTTGAGATGATTCCTATGAAGATCAGAAGTGATATACCGTTTCCAATTCCTCTCTCCGATATAAGTTCCCCAATCCACATAAGAAATGCAGTACCAGCCACCATGGATAGTATTACTATTATTGTCTGCATGATATTTGTAGTTTCCAAGGCTTGTCTGAACAATCCAAAGGTATATCCGCTGGCTTGAACAGCTGCCAATACTATGGCACCATATCTTGTGTATCTATTGATCTTCTTTTTACCTTCCTCGCCTTCCTTAGCAAGCTCCTCAAGCTTAGGGATCGCGATGGTCAATAGCTGTATGATGATCGATGCTGTAATGTATGGATAGATGTTTGCAGCGAATATACTGTAGCTGCTGAAGGTTCCCCCTCCCATCATGTCCAGGAACTGAAGGATCCCACCTTGACTGCTGTTGAAAATGCTGCTGATGATATCCTTATTCATAAAAGGTACAGGTATAGCTGCTCCAAGTCTAACTACTAAAAGCATCAACACCGTGAATATCAGCTTTTTTCTTATGTCCGGCACTCTCCATGCATTCCTTAAGGTTGAAAGCATCTAAATCACCTCAACCTTTCCCCCCGCGGCTTCGATCTTCTCAGCGGCGGTTTTGCTGAATTTATGTGCCTGAACTGTCAATTTGACGTTCAATTCTCCATCCCCAAGGACCTTAACCCCATCCTTAGCTTTTCCTGGTTTAACGATCCCTTCTGCAAAAAGCAGCTCAGGAGTAACAACTGTATTTTCTTCAAATCTATTTAAATCTTCAAGATTCACGATCGCGTATTCAGTAGCGAAAATATTGGTAAAACCACGCTTTGGCATTCTTCTAAACAAAGGCATCTGGCCACCCTCAAAACCAGGTCTTACTCCACCGCCTGATCTTGCATTTTGGCCTTTGTGTCCCTTACCAGATGTTTTACCAAGTCCTGATCCGATTCCACGTCCAAGTCTCTTTTTGGGTTTGGACCCACCACCGGCGTTTGGTCTTAAATCATTCAGTTTCAATTGGTACACCTCCTTTATTAGTCTATTACTTCAACCATGTAGTCTACTTGATGTATCATACCTCTGATTTGAGGGGTATCATTCTTTTCCACTACTTGACCGATCTTCCTTAATCCAAGGGCTTTGACTGTTTTTCTATGGATTTCAGGTCTCCCGATGAGACTCTTAACCAATTTGATTTTGATCATAGTCATTTCCTTCCCCCCTAACCTAGTATTTCTTCTATGGTTTTTCCTCTTAGTTTAGCAACGTCCTCTACCTTCTTAAGTCCCTTAAGGGCTTCCAATGTTGCGTTAACTACGTTTCTCGGGTTGTTTGAACCAAGTGATTTGGTTCTGATATCTCTGATACCTACAAGCTCGCAAACAGCACGAACTGCTCCGCCTGCAATAACTCCAGTACCCTCTTTTGACGGCTTCAACAGAACTCTTCCTGCTCCGTAGATTCCAGTAATTTCGTGAGGGATAGTGGTTCCTACCAACGGTATCTCTATAACGTGCTTCTTAGCATCCTGAATCGCTTTTCTTATCGCCTCAGGAACTTCCATGGCTTTAGCCATTCCAACGCCTACATGACCATTTTCGTCTCCAACTACTACTAATGCGCTGAATCTGAAGTTTCTTCCGCCCTTAACAACCTTTGTTACACGGTTAATATTGACAACTCTTTCTTTCAAATCCAATTCACTTGCATCTATATACAAACGTTCCATTTATTCCCCTCCTTCTACTAAAATTTCAGTCCTGCTTCCCTTGCTCCGTCAGCAAGCTCTTTTACTCTTCCATGGTACAGATAGCCGCCTCTGTCGAAGACAACCTCTTCGATGCCCTTCTCAAGAGCTCTTTTTGCGATTGTCTGTCCAACAACCTTTGCAGCTTCCTTATTCTTAGTTGAGGCAAGGTCCAAAGTTTTGTCCAGGGTCGATGCAGCAGCCAAGGTGTGGCCTGCAACGTCATCAATGATCTGTGCATATATATGGCTTCCGCTTCTATATATGTTCAGTCTTGGTTTCACAGGAGTGCCATAAACTTTTTGCCTTACTCTGGTATGTCTAACCTTTCTGGTCTTGTTCTTATCTATTTTCTTAAGCAAATCTGTTCACTCCCTTCTACTTACCTGTTTTTCCAACCTTACGTCTGATAACCTCATCAGAGTACTTGACTCCCTTGCCCTTATATGGCTCAGGTTTTCTGTAATCTCTGATCTTAGCCGCGTAGTTTCCAACCTGCTGCTTATTTATTCCCTTAACAATTATCTTGTTTTGTGCAGGAACCTCTACTTCTATTCCGCTTGGATCCTCAAGCTCTATCGGATGTGAATAGCCTAGTGTTAGAACCAGCTTATTCCCATTCTTTGCAGCTCTATATCCTGTACCAACTATATCCAGTGTCTTTGAATAACCTTCAGTAACCCCAACGATCATGTTTGATATCAATGTCCTTGTCAATCCATGAAGGGACTTGTGCTTCTTTGTCTCTGACGGTCTGGATACATTCAGTACGCCGTCTTCTATTGTAATAGCCATCTCAGGGCTTACTTGCTCAGATAACTGTCCTTTTGGACCCTTTACCTCAACGAAGTTTCCGTCGTTTATCCTGATTTCTACTCCGCTTGGCAGATTAATTGGCTTTAAACCTATTCTTGACATGAGTGCACCTCCTGTTCCAATAATCTAGTAATTATTACCAAACGTAACAAATTACTTCTCCACCCACATTTTCTTTTCTAGCCTGCTTGTCAGTCATTATACCTTTAGATGTGGATAATACAGCAATTCCAAGGCCGCCAAGCACTCTTGGGATCTCGTCGCTCTTCACATAAACCTTAAGTCCTGGCTTGGAAATCCTCTTGATCCCGCTTATTACCTTCTCACTGTTCTTGCCGTATTTCAAATCTATTCTAATAATACCTTGCTTGCCGTCTTCGATCACGTCAAATCCTTTTATAAAGCCTTCGCTTAGAAGGATTTGGGCAATTTCTTTCTTTATATTGGAAGCAGGAACATCTACTGAATCATGCTTAGCATTGCTGCTGTTTCTTATACGCGTTAACATATCCGCGATTGGATCTGTCATCATGTTTTGTTACCTCCTTTCATAACCTTAGAATTACCAGCTGGCTTTTCTCACTCCAGGGATTTGACCCTTATAAGCTAATTCTCTGAAGCAGATACGGCATATGCCATATTTTCTCAATACGGCATGAGGTCTTCCGCATAGCTTGCATCTACTATATTCTTGTGAGCTAAACTTTTGCTTTCTTTGTTGTTTAGCAATCATCGATTTCTTTGCCAAGATTTTCCCCTCCTCTTTTACTTTCTAAAGGGCATTCCCATTTTCTCTAAGAATACTCTAGCCTCTTCATCAGTCTTAGCTGTAGTTACGATTACAATATCAAGTCCTCTGATTGAGTCAACCATATCGTATTCGATCTCAGGGAATATTAGCTGTTCTTTAATTCCAAGCGCATAGTTTCCTCTTCCGTCGAAGGATGTGTCGCTGACACCTCTGAAGTCTCTAACCCTTGGAAGAGCAATGTTCATAAGCTTGTCAAGGAACTCATACATTCTTTGACCTCTTAAGGTAACCTTAGCTCCTACCTTCATACCTTCTCTAAGCTTAAAGTTAGCTATGGATTTCTTAGCTTTAGTCACGACAGGTTTTTGTCCGGTTATGATTTCAAGCTCCTTTACAGCTGATTCAAGAACCTTTGGGTTGTCCCTGGCTTCTCCAAGTCCCATGTTTATGATGACCTTTTCAAGCTTTGGTACTTCCATGACATTCGTATAATTAAACCTTTCCATCAAGGCACTTATTACTTCATTTTGATATTTGTCTTTTAATCTGGAAGTCATTCCATTACCTCCTCTCTACATTGATTATTTGTCAAGTACTTCTCCGCACTTTTTGCAGACTCTTACCTTTGTTCCATCCTTCTGGATCTGATGGCCTACACGCACTCCTGTTTTGTCCTTGGGGCAATATATCATTACCTTGGATACGTTCAAAGGTGCCTCGAACTTCACGATCCCGCCCGGTTTTGTAGGTCCGGCAGTCTTCTTGTGCTTAGTTACAATGTTTACGCCTTCAACAACTACTCTATTTTCTTTAGGCATAGCCCTTAATATCTTGCCAGTCTTGCCTTTATCTTTTCCTGATATTACTACAACGGTATCTCCACTTTTAACGTGCATGCTCTACACCTCCTTCTATAGTACTTCCGGTGCCAATGATATGATCTTCATGTAGTTTCCTCTTCTGAGTTCTCTTGTAACCGGCCCAAATATTCGGGTTCCTACTGGATTCTTATCTTCCTTTATAATAACAGCTGCATTATCGTCAAATTTGATGTAAGTTCCGTCTTGTCTTCTTACTTCCTTCTTTGTTCTGACTACAACAGCCTTAACAACTTGTCCTTTTTTTACAACCCCGCCAGGTGTTGCGCTTTTGACCGCACAAACTACTATATCTCCTACACTGGCGTACTTTTTATTGGTTCCGCCAAGAACTCTGATAACTAAAAGCTCTTTTGCTCCAGAATTATCAGCGACTCTCATACGGCTTTCGGTTTGAATCATTTGAATACCTCCCTTCGCAATAAGTCCTATTTGGCTTTTTCAATAATCTCGACTACTCTCCATCTCTTATCCCTGCTAAGTGGTCTAGTCTCCATTATTTGAACCTTATCCCCGACAGCACATTCATTGTTCTCATCGTGGGCTTTGAATCTGGTCGTTCTCTTTACCTGCTTCTTGTACATCGGGTGAGTAACAAATGTCTCTATGGCAACGACAACTGTCTTATCCATCTTGTCACTTACAACTGTACCGATTTTGACTTTACGATTTCCTCTTTCCATTTAGAGATTAAACCTCCTTCCTTACGGATAATTCTCTTTCTCGTACGATGGTTTTCACACGAGCGATATCTTTTCTAACCGAACTTATTCTCATGGGGTTATCTAATTGACCTGTAGCCAATTGAAATCTCAAATTGAAAAGCTCTGACTTTAAATCCATTAGTTTTGTGTTTAATTCCTGCTCTGACATTTGGCGAATTTCTTTAGCTTTCATTAGCTTCACCACCCTTATCTTGCGTTTCTTCACGTGTTACGAATTTTGTCTTTATAGGCAGTTTGTGAGCTGCAAGTCTCATAGCCTCCCTTGCATCTTCCTCTGTTACGCCACCCATTTCAAACAATATTCTGCCTGGCTTGACTACTGCTACCCAGTACTCAGGTGATCCTTTTCCGGAACCCATACGAGTCTCAGCTGGTTTTTCAGTAACAGGCTTGTCAGGGAACACCTTAATCCATACATTCCCGCCCCTCTTTACGTACCTTGTCATAGCACGTCTTGCTGACTCTATTTGATTGGAAGTGATCCATGCCGGTTCAAGTGCCTGAAGTCCGAACTCACCATAAGTAATGGTGTTTCCTCTCATTGCCTTGCCCTTCATTCTTCCTCTATGAACTCTTCGGTATTTAACTCTTTTAGGCATTAACATTTCAACTTTCCTCCTTCCTACGGCAATAATTATTCTTCGGTTGCTATCTCAACTGCATGCTTTTCTACTTTTTTAGTAGGAAGAACTTCTCCTTTGTAAAGCCATACCTTGACTCCAAGCTTTCCGTAAGTTGTGTTGGCTTCTGCAAATCCATAATCAATGTCTGCTCTAAGTGTCTGCAAAGGAATAGTACCCTCGCTGTAGCCTTCTGTCCTTGCCATATCAGCTCCACCAAGTCTCCCTGCAACAGCAGTTTTGATTCCCTTTGCTCCGGATCTCATAGTTCTTTGGATAGCCTGCTTCATCGCTCTTCTGAAGGTTACCCTTCTCTCAAGCTGGGAAGCTATGTTTTCTGCTACCAATTGAGCGTCCAGCTCTGGAACCTTGATTTCCTCAACGTTGACGACGACGCTTTTCTTTGTCATCTTCTCAACAGCGACTCTAAGCTCCTCAACTCCTGCTCCGCCTCTACCTATTACCATTCCTGGCTTAGCTGTAAAAACGGTAACTTTTATCTTGTTGGCTGCTCTTTCTATTTCAATCTTGGATACTCCAGATATATATAGCTTTGCCTTGATATATTCACGGATTTTAAAGTCTTCTACCAGATACTCATTGAAGGTCTTCTTGTCTGCATACCACTTTGAATCCCAATCTTTGATTATGCCGACTCTGAGACCGTGCGGGTTAACTTTTTGACCCATTAACTTTCCCTCCTTTTCTACTCGCGTTCTTTGACAACTACTCCAATGTGACTGCTTCTCTTTATGATAGGATATGCCATACCCTTTGCCTTAGGTCTGAATCTCTTCATCCTTGGTCCTTCGTTGGCATAAGCCTCTGAGACATAAAGATTTTCTCTATCCATGTTGAAGTTGTTTTCAGCATTTGCAACAGCGGAATTCAATACCTTCTCCAGAGCCTTTGCACCTCTTTTAGGTGTAAACTTCAGGATCGAGAGAGCTTCGTCCACTTGCTTGCCTCTGATTTCCGCACATATGAAGTTTACCTTCAAAGGAGAAATCCTAACATATTTAGCTATAGCTTTAGCTTCCACTTTTCTAACCCCCTTCGATTTACCTTCTTACACCAGAAGATTTTTCATTCTTGTCCACGTGACTTCTGAAAGTTCTGGTTGGTACAAATTCTCCCAGCTTGTGTCCTACCATATCCTCTGTTACGTATACGGGGACGTGCTTCCTTCCGTCATGTACTGCTATGGTGTGTCCTACCATTTGTGGAAATATAGTTGAACGACGTGACCAGGTCTTTATAACTTTCTTGTCATTAGTCTTGTTAAGCTCCTCTACTTTTTTAAGTAGGTGTCCGTCGATAAATGGTCCTTTTTTAAGGGATCTGCCCATGTTTTTTCCTCCTTTCAGAAGTACTATTTCGTTCTTCTTCTTACGATATATTTATCTGAGCTCTTGTTCTTCTTCCTTGTCTTGTATCCAAGAGCAGGCTTGCCCCATGGAGTACTTGGTGCAGGCATACCGATCGGTGCTCTGCCTTCTCCACCACCGTGTGGGTGATCAACAGGGTTCATGGCTGAACCTCTTACGGTTGGCCTTATTCCCATATGTCTTGATCTTCCGGCTTTACCTATTGTGATGTTCTCGTGATCGATATTTCCAACCTGACCTATAGTCGCACGGCATTCAACCGGTACCAGTCTGAATTCACCTGATGGAAGCTTAAGCTGTGCCATTTTGCCTTCTTTAGCCATTAGCTGAGCACTTGCTCCTGCTGATCTTACAAGCTGAGCACCTTTTCCAGGCTTAAGCTCTACATTGTGTACTGTTGTACCAACCGGGATGTCCTTAAGCTGAAGAGCGTTTCCGATCTTGATGTCTGCGTTTTCTCCGGATTCAATAACGTCTCCAACCTTGATGTTGTGTGGTGCCAATATATATCTCTTCTCGCCGTCAACATAGTTGATCAAGGCAATATTAGCAGTTCTGTTTGGATCGTATTCAATGGCTGCTACCTTTCCAGGTATACCGTCTTTGGATCTCTTAAAGTCGATTATTCTATATTTTTTCTTTGCACCGCCGCCTCTATGACGGATAGTGATTCTACCTTGTGAGTTTCTTCCGCTGTTCTTATTTAGGCTTACCACTAGTGATTTCTCAGGTTCTGTTTTAGTGATTTCCTCGAATGTTGACACGCTCATCTGTCTTCTGGCAGGGGAAGTAGGTTTGAATTTCCTAATACTCATTGGTTTTCCCTCCTTTTATCTCCTAATTATTCCATCCCTTCGAAGAATTCAATCTTCTTGGAGTCATCAGTAAGCTTCACAATTGCTTTTTTCCAGCTTGGTCTTCTTCCGCTGTGCATTCCTTGTCTCTTCATCTTCCCAAGCATGTTCATCGTGTTGACCTTTTCAACCTTTACTCCGAAAATCGTCTCTACCGCTTTTTTGATCTCAGATTTATTAGCTTTCTTATCAACTGCGAATGTATATTTGTTGAAGGACATATCCTCCATGCTCTTCTCGGTAATTATCGGTTTAATGATAATATCGTGTGGGATACGCATTATGCATACACCTCCTCGACTCTTTTAACAGCCTCTTTCGTTATTATGAATGAGTTGTACTTCAGTATGTCGTAAACGTTGATAGTGTTAACAAGTGCAGTTGCAACATTTGGAATGTTGTTTGCAGATCTGATAACGTTGGCGTCCTTCTCTGCCATAACTATCAATGCCTTCTTATCAGCCTTAAGGTTAGCAAGAACCTTCTTCATTTCCTTTGTCTTTGGAGCATCAAAGCTTAGTTGATCGACAACTATCATCTCATTGTTTTGAAGCTTGTCGGTAAGAACTGATTTAAGAGCCAGTCTTCTGACCTTCTTCGGTACGCTGTAGCTGTAATCTCTTGGCTTAGGTGCGAAAACAACTCCGCCGCCCTTCCATTGTGGGGATCTGATGCTTCCTTGTCTTGCCCTGCCGGTGCCTTTCTGTCTCCATGGCTTTCTACCGCCACCTCTAACTTCAGCTCTCGTCTTGGCAGACTGTGTACCCTGTCTCTTGTTTGCCAATTGGTTCTTGACAACCTCGTAGACAACGTGCTCGTTTATTTCAACGCCGAATATTTCTTCACTCAGCTCCATCTCTTCTACTAGTTCACCTTGCATGTTATATACATTAACTTTAGGCATTTTGCATCCTCCTTTCCGCCTGGATTATTACTTTTTAACGGTTGCCTTTATGGATACAAGACCCTTTCTTGGTCCGGGAACTGCTCCCTTTACAAGTATCAGGTTCTTTTCAGCGTCCACTCTTACAACCTCAAGATTTTGAACAGTAACTCTTTCGTTACCCATTCTACCCATCATTCTGTGTCCCTTGAATACTCTTCCGGGATAGGTACCTGCTGACATACCACCAGGCATTCTGTGGAACTTGGAACCGTGAGTCTCTCTACCTCTTCCAAAGCCGTGTCTCTTGATTACGCCCGCTGTTCCTTTTCCCTTAGAGGTTCCGGTCACATCAACCATGTCTCCCTCGGAAAATACGTCTGCCTTTATCTCTTGGCCTATTTCAAACTCATCAGGATTCTCAACCTTGAATTCTCTAAGGAACTTTCTGTAAGCAACATTTGCTTTGTCAAAGTGACCCTTAGCCGGCTTAGTCATTCTCTTCTCCTTGACATCACCAAATCCAACCTGAATCGCGTTGTATCCATCCTTCTCCACTGTCTTCTTTTGAACTACGAAAAGCGGACCAGCTTCGATTACAGTAACCGGAACCAAAGTACCGTCTTCCTTGAAAATTTGAGTCATACCAACTTTTTTGCCCATCATGTTTTTCATTGCTTTACACCTCCGACTTTATAGCGGATTGCCTCTCTGGCAATCATATAAATTATTATAGTTTTATCTCTATGTCTACGCCTGCAGGAAGATTCAGCTTCATTAGTGAATCTACCGTCTTTTGATTCGGGTTGAGGATATCGATAAGTCTCTTATGAGTCCTTTGCTCGAATTGCTCTCTGGAATCCTTGTACTTATGGACCGCTCTAAGGATAGTGATGATCTCCTTCTCTGTCGGCAATGGAACCGGACCTGATACGGAAGCTCCTGTCCTCTTAGCAGTTTCTACGATTCTCTGTGCTGATGAATCCAGCAGCTCATGATCGTAAGCCTTCAACCTGATTCTTATTTTTTGCTTGTTTGACATTTAATTTCCCTCCTTCTATCGCATGTTGATGCTCTACATGCGACTTGAGACACCGATACACCCTCCCGGGTGTTTTCTATTTTTTTTAAAATTTACGGATCTCAGTCGCCCGATTTATAACCGGACATTCTCAGCAAAAATTCCCTGCAAATGCAGCAACCTTTTGCCTCATCGCAATGTCTAAATCAAAACACTAGTATAGTTTACATCAAAATAAAGCAAAACACAAGTATTTTTTACTGTTTTGCCTTGAAAATTCGATGTCTTTTCATGAACTTGAACGACACCGAAAGAAGGAGTGAAACTCCTTCTTTCAAGTATCTCAAGTATGCTTTTATAAATTATTCGTAAACCTTAGTTACAACGCCTGCTCCTACTGTTCTTCCGCCTTCTCTTATCGCGAATCTCAATCCTTCTTCCATCGCGATCGGTGTGATAAGCTCGATAGAAAATCTTGCGTTGTCTCCTGGCATTACCATCTCTACGCCTTCTTCAAGCTTGATGTCGCCTGTTACGTCTGTTGTCCTGAAGTAGAATTGTGGTCTGTAGCCGTTGAAGAATGGTGTATGTCTTCCGCCCTCTTCTTTGCTCAGTACGAATACCTCTGAGTCAAACTTTGTGTGGGGCTTTATTGACTTCGGCTTTGCAAGTACCTGGCCTCTTTCGATCTCTGTTCTCTGTACTCCTCTTAGAAGCACTCCTATGTTGTCTCCTGCCTGTGCCTCGTCAAGAAGCTTTCTGAACATCTCTACTCCGGTTACTACTACTGTTCTTGACTCTTCTGTAAGACCTACTATCTCTACGTTGTCTCCGGTCTTTACTACTCCTCTTTCTACTCTTCCTGTTGCTACTGTTCCTCTTCCTGTGATTGAGAATACGTCCTCTACTGGCATTAGGAATGGTTTGTCTATCTCTCTTTGTGGCTGTGGAATGTATGCGTCTACTTCTTCCATCAGCTTAACTATCTTGTCTCCCCATGGTCCCATTGGATCATCAAGTGCTTTCAATGCTGATCCTGCTACGATTGGTGTGTTGTCGCCGTCGAATTCGTACTCTGTTAGAAGCTCTCTTACTTCCATCTCTACAAGTTCGATTAGCTCAGGATCGTCTACCATGTCTTCCTTGTTAAGGAATACTACTATCTTAGGTACTCCTACCTGCCTTGACAGAAGGATGTGCTCTCTTGTTTGTGGCATTGGGCCGTCTGCTGCTGATACTACAAGGATAGCTCCGTCCATCTGTGCTGCTCCGGTGATCATGTTCTTTACATAGTCAGCATGGCCTGGGCAGTCTACGTGTGCGTAGTGTCTGTTTGCTGTCTCATACTCTACGTGGGATGTGGATATGGTGATTCCTCTTTCTCTCTCTTCAGGTGCCTTGTCTATGTGTGCGTAGTCGATAAATTCACCTGTTCCGAATCTCTTGTTCAATACTAGTGTTATCGCTGCTGTCAGTGTGGTTTTACCGTGGTCAACGTGGCCTATTGTTCCTACGTTAACGTGGGGTTTCGTTCTTTCAAATTTTTGCTTACCCATTTCTTAATCCTCCCTTAATAATATTCTTCCTAAGAAAACTTATCCGGGTGTTTCTAATTTTATATGGAGCCCACGACCGGACTCGAACCGGTGACCTCTTGCTTACCATGCAAGTGCTCTACCTCCTGAGCTACGTGGGCTTACAATATGTTATTTTACTATTGAACCATAGCCTTGTCAATACTCATTCTCCAATTATAAGGTATCTTTCGATTTTCCTTTTTACCCTTTGAAGAGCGTTGTCGATGCTCTTTACCCTACGGTTCAAGTCTGTCGCTATCTCCTCATAGCTTCTTCCCTCCACATAGGATTGGAGTACCTCTCTTTCAAGTGAAGTCAATAGTCCAAACAGCTTTTGTTCGATACTGTCCATCGATTCCTTTCCAATTATAAGCTCCATGGGATCGGTCGACCTTCCTGAGCCTACAGTCTCCATAGCACTTGAGCTTCCCTCGCCATAGGTGGGCTTGCTAAGGGAGACGTAGGTATTCAAGGGTATATGTTTTTGTCTTGTTGCCGATTTGATCGCCGTGATCATTTGTCTTGTAATGCAAATATCCGCAAAACTCTTAAAGGACGATGCCCTATCCGTGTCATAGGTGCGGATAGCCTTGTAAAGTCCTATCATTCCCTCCTGCACAATGTCATCCCTGTCAGCTCCCACTATATAGTAGGAGTGTGCTTTGATCTTCACGAAATCCTTATACTTGTAAATAAGGTGTTCAAGCGCAGAAATGCTGCCATCATTTGCTATGGCAACGATTTGTTCGTCTGTCTTTGTATCCAGATTCTCCTGTGGTTCGGATACTATTCTGTCAAAGCTCATTTCCACTCCTCCAGCAATCAAGTCATAATATCTATTTATCCCAGTCTTTCAGCTTGTGGTAGACTCTGTCGGCAAGTCTTCCCAATTGGATATCGTTCTTCATATTTATCCTTTTCCTTTTTCTTGCAGCAAGACTCATCTCGTCATCGATCTCCGCCTCCAGCTCTCTGGCAGAAAGTCTGGTCCCGCCCCGGGAAAGTATTATCTCCTGCTCTGTTCTGTCCGAGGTTGCAACTCTGATCCTTTTTATTCGTCCAAGCTCATCGAGCATTTTCTCGATATAATGGTCTGCAAGCTCATTTTCCTTTGTATAAACAACCGTTATGCCTTTGTACTCCTCTTCCTTGCGTATGCTTCCCTTAACCAGGTGAGCATCAAAAACAACTATGGTTTTTATTCCGGAATAATGGTGGTACTCAGAGAGTATCTCCAAAAGCTCAAGCCTTGCCTGCTCAAAGTCGACCACTGCAACTTCTTTTAGTCTGTCCCAGGAATTTATGATGTTGTAGCCGTCAACTACAAGTATCTCCTTGTTCTTGCTATTCCCTGCCATAAGATTGTCTCACTGCCTCATAGATCAAAATTGAAGCCGCATTGGATGCGTTCAACGAGGATATTTTCCCCTTCATTGGAATGCTTACAAGAACATCACACTTATCCTTGACCAGCCTTGAAAGACCCTTGCCCTCGCCACCGATGACCAGTCCTATCGAGCCAGTCATCTCAGTATCCGAATAGGACTTCTCAGCCTCTACATCGGCACCGTAGAGCCATAGCCCCTTTGCCTTAAGCTCCTCCATCGTCTGTACGATGTTGCTCACCTGGGCGATCTTCATATGCTCAACCGCTCCTGCAGAGCTCTTATATACAGTCTGGTTTACCATTGCTGATCTTCTCTTGGGAATTATTACTCCATGAACTCCAGCGCACTCAGCAGTTCTTATGATAGCTCCCAGATTATGGGTGTCCTCGATCCCATCCAGTACCACTACAAAGGGTTTTTCTCCCCTTGCCTTTGCTATAGCCAGTATCTCATCCACAGACGAATATACAAACCCCGTGACAAGAGCCACGACCCCCTGGTGTGCGTTTCCCTGAGCCATTGAATCCAATTTTGTCTTGTCCACCTGCTGGACTACTATCTTTCTGTCCTTGGCTATGCCAATAATCTTTGTTATAGAGCCCTTCAACTCTCCCTTGAGAACATAAAGCTTATCTATCTGCTTCTCTGATTTCAAAAGTTCAAGTACGGGATTCCTGCCTGCAACATACATTTCATTCATATATTATTCTCCTCTTCCAAAGGCTATCTTTGAGCCTCTCTATTCATATCATCAAAAAACTCTCTTACTTCAACTATTTTGCCACAGGTCATGGCTCCCTCCGGACATGGGCCGTTCACACAGCCCGGACCGGCGTTCTTGAACAGGGTGGGGTAAACCTTCTTTACCTCCCTGAGCATCTCGATCCCAAGTCTTCTTATCTCCCACTGTGCCCTGTTGCAGGTTCTTAATGCAAAGAAATTTAAGAGGCTCCTGGCATTCATAGTAACTACTATTTTGGTCTCACAGGCATTGGGAAAAACGTATCTTGCATCCTCGATGGCATCCTTTTCAGCTCTTTGCCTGGCGTCCTTTTCCTTTCTGCCCTGAGCCAGGTAAGCATCGTAATGCTCTGCAAAGAGTATCTCAACAAGCCTATCGTATGCTGCCTGGTCAGCCTCCATTGTCTTTATGAACAACTCCCTGGCCTCAGGATTTTTTTCTATGCTTGGCGGGATGATGTATTCAAACTGATCAAGTCTCACATACCTTTGCGATTGCTGGGAATAACTGGCTATCCTGTGTCTTACAAATTGATGTGTAAGGGTCCTGGAAACCCCCTCTATTCCAAATGTGAAGCTCACATGCTCTATCGGGCTTTCGTGTCCCAGATCCATTAAAAGGTCAAGAAACTTATGGACTCTCTCCTCATCCTGTCCCTGCTCTATCTCATCGATTCCCACCGGAGAGTAGCATAGCTTTGCAGCAGAGGCTACAAGCTTCTCGCCATCCGGAGTATATCTAAGCAATTGTACCTTCATGGGGCTTCCTCCTATCCTTTGATCTTCTTAATGTCTTCAAACAGCTCCATCAGCCTCTCATCCCTTCCTGAAAGGTAGAGATAGCCCATCAGGCACTCGAAGCCTGTGGCATATTTATAATCGATCAACTCAGCGTTCTTAGGCGAGGTATTGGTCTTTGCATTCCTGCCCTTCCTGACCATCTCTCTCTCCCTGTCGTCCAGCTTATCATCAAGGCTGTGAACCAATGCGGCCTGAGATGCCGCGCTTACATAGCCAGTAGCCTTTTTATGGAGAAGCTTGGAGTTTTGGTCCCTATTAAGGATGACTGTCCTCACAAAGAGCTCGTAAACCGCATCTCCGATATAAGCCAGCTGAAGGGGTGAAAGCATCTCCACATCCTCTCTGCTAAGCGACTGGTTCATTCGCCTGAATATATTCAATTCGTCAAGCTCTATGCTCTTTTCCATTTTACACCATCTTTTGTATCCTCAAGAATGATACCCCTTTCCTTAAGAATATCCCTGATTTCATCCGATCTCTTAAAATCCTTGTTTGCCCTGGCTACGGTTCTCTCCTCGATAAGCTTTATGATCTCATCATCGGGAAGCTCTTCCTTCTTTGACAGTATCCCAAGGACCTTTGCCAGCTCCATAAGGGTACTAAGAGCGTACTCGATCTCCCTATAGCCTGTGGTCTCGTCAACCTCTGAATTTGTGAACTTCACAAGGTCAAATACCGAAGCGACGGCATCTGCAGTATTAAGGTCATCCTCCATGCTTGCAATAAAGCTGTCCCTGTATGAATCCACTCTTGAAGCGAACTCCTTATCGAGTTCCGTATCATTCTTGTCTGCTCTTTCAAGGCAGTATTCAAGGTGTTTCTTTGCATTGTAAAGCCTCTCAAGGCCATTCTTATTCTGATCCATAACCTCTCTGCTGAAATTTATCGGCGATCTGTAATGTGCTGAAAGCAGGAAGAATCTTAAAACCTCAAGGTCGTATTCCTGGTGGATCTCCTTTATTGTAAAGAAATTCCCAAGGGATTTTGACATCTTCTGATTGTCCACAAAAAGCATCCCGTTGTGAAGCCAATAGTTGGCAAATGGCTTACCTGAAAGCGTCTCCGACTGGGCTATCTCATTCTCGTGGTGAGGGAACTGAAGATCCTCTCCGCCTGAATGGATGTCGATCGTCTCGCCCAATAACACCTTTGCCATAACCGAGCACTCAATATGCCAGCCTGGTCTTCCCTTGCCCCATGGGCTGTCCCATGATGGTTCGCCGGGCTTTTCCTTCTTCCACAGAACAAAATCCAGAGGATTTCTCTTGTCCTCATTTACCTCGATCCTGGCACCGCTTTGCAGCTCGTCAATGTTTTTCTTGCTCAGCTTTCCATAATCCTTTGCGCTTTCTATGCTGAAGTAAACATTGCCGTCTACTGCATAAGCCGCACCCTTTTTCTCCAGCTCAGCTATAAACTGGACCATCTGTGAGATGTAGTCAGTTGCTTTTGGATGCACGGTATTGTAATCGTAGATATTAAGACCCTGTGCGTCCTCCTTAAAGGCAGCTATATATCTGTCTGCCACCTCCTTGACGGTTATATTCTCCTCATTGGCCTTATTGATGAGCTTATCATCGATATCTGTAAAGTTGACTACAAATTTCACGTCATAGCCTCTGTATATGAAAAATCTTCGCAATGTGTCGAATATCACCAAAGGTCTTGCATTCCCAACATGGATAAAATTATAGACAGTAGGTCCGCAATTGTACATGGATACCTGACCCTCTACCACAGGCACAAATTCTTCTTTTCTTCTGGTTAGTGAATTGTACAGCTTCATATGCTTACCTCCTGATCTTATTTAATGCAAAAATCGTCTCTGATTACGGAGACGATTTATTAGTATTCGTTGTTAAAAGCATCTCCTGCTATCAAGTCCATTCTACACGATTGAGATGCTTATTTCAATAGGCGCCTACCTGTTGAGTATGGCGTCTGCCCTTGATATTATCCTGTCTTTACCAAGAAGGTACAGCACATTGACAAGCTCGGGGCCGTGAGCGCTTCCAGTGAGAGCTACCCTTACAGGCATGAAAAGGTTCTTTCCCTTTATTCCTGTCGCTCCCTGGATTAGCTTCATAAAGCCCTTGGCATATTCCATATCGATCATATCTATCTTTTCAAGCTCAGCCTTGATTGCCTGCATAAGGACCTTGGCATTTTCATTATCAAGATGCTCTGCATAAGCCGCCTCCTCTATTTGAAGCTCATCCTTGAATATGAAATCCACCTTCTCAGGCAATTCAGATAGTGTAGACATACCTTCCCTTACAGTATCTATAAGGATATTCAGCCACTCTTCATTTTCCTTTACGAACTCATTGTCTATAAATCCAGCTTCAACTAGATATGGAACACTCAGTTTGCTTATCTCCTCTACGGACTTGCTCCTTATATAGTGTCCGTTGACCCAATCCAGCTTATCCTTGTCGAATATACCGCCGGTCTTGGATACCCTCTCGAAGGAAAATCTTTCGACCATATCCTCCATGGAAAGGATCTCCTCATTATCCTCAGGACTCCAGCCTACCAATGCAAGGTAATTCACAAGCCCTTCAGGCAGGTAGCCCTTAGTTCTGAAGTCATCCACAGAAACATCTCCGTGTCTCTTTGACAGCTTCTTTCTTTCCTTATTAAGAACAGTCGGCAGGTGAACATAGGTCGGCTTTTCCCATCCGAAGGCCTCGTAAAGATAAATATGCTTGGGAGTTGACGGAAGCCACTCCTCACCTCTTACTATATGGGTTATTCCCATCAGCTGGTCATCGACAACTACTGCCATATGGTAGGTCGGGTATCCGTCTGATTTCAAAAGAACCTGATCGTCTATGTCATTGGTGTTAATTATAATGTCGCCTCTTACCAGATCGTGGAAGTGTATATCCCTGTTGTATGGGAGCTTCAGTCTTACTACGTGCTCCTCCCCTGCCGCCACTCTTTTCCTTGCATCCTCAAGAGGAATATTTCTGCAGAAGCCGTCGTACTTTGGGACCATGCCCTTGATTTTCTGCTCTTCTCTTACCGCCTCAAGCCTGTCCTTTGAGCAGAAGCAGTAGTAGGCATGTCCTTTTTCAAGAAGCTCCTCAACATACTTTCTGTAGATCGGAAGTCTTTTTGACTGGACATATGGACCGTATTCTCCTCTTTCCACAACATGTCCATCCTCAATGAATACTCCCTCATCGTACTTTACTCCAGCCCATTCCAGAGACTGGATAAGATTCTCTATAGCTCCTTCAACAAACCTGGTCTGGTCAGTATCTTCTATTCTTAATACAAATTTGCCGCCATTTCTTTTGGCAAACAGATAATTGTATAGAGCTGTCCTGAGTCCACCGATATGAAGATATCCGGTAGGACTGGGGGCAAATCTAACTCTGATCTCACTCATTTACTGCACCTCCTGATAATCATCTATAAATCTACTTTTGATTTTATAACTTTAGTCCTGCTTCTGCAAATACTCCTTCAATTCTGCCCTTCAATTTATCAACAGCGATTTCTTCCTTGTTGTCACTGCTTCTAAGGGAAAACTCGACGACTCCCTCTGCCGCCTTCTTGCCAACAGTTATCTGAACAGGCACTCCAATAAGATCCCTGTCGTTGAACTTGACTCCCACTCTCTCGTTCCTGTCGTCGAGAAGTGTTTCAACACCAAACGACGTAAGCATTGAGTAAAGCTTCTCTCCAAGCTCGGCTTGCTCCTCGTTCTTGGAGTTTACTACTGTTATGATCGCATGGTAAGGAGCGGCAACAAGCGGCCAGTTGATACCCTTCTCGTCATGGTATTGCTCAACTATAGCAGCAACTGTCCTTGAAACTCCAACGCCGTAACTGCCCATAACAAACGGCTTTTCCTTGCCATTCACATCAAGGAAGGTTGCCCCAAGACTTGTGCTGTACTTGGTTCCCAACTGGAATATGTTCCCTACCTCGATCCCTCTTGCCATCCTCAGTGGTTCTCCGCAGACGGGGCAGCTGTCCCCTTCAACGACCATAAGAAGATCCTCTGCAACCTCTCCGGTAAAATCCCTTCCAAAGTTCACATTCTTCAAATGGTAGTCTGTTTCATTGCCTCCAACCACAAGATTGGCTATTTCGGTCACTCTCTTGTCAATAATTAGTCTTGTGCCTTCCTTTAATCCAACAGGGCCTGTAAATCCTTTATTCGCTCCAGTTATTGCTATTATCATATCCTCGTCAGCCATTTCAATCTCATGTCCTGCAGCTCCTAGGAAATTCGCTAGCTTTGTTTCATTAAGCTCTCTATCTCCAGGTACCATAACAACTACAGGCTTGCCCTGAACTGAATATACCAGCGACTTACCAAACACGTATTTCTCAGTTCCAAAAAATTCCACAAGCGCGTCTATAGTCTTTACCTCAGGTGTCTTGACTCTTTCCATCTGAAGCTGTTCCATGCTGTGTGCAGGTGCTTTGTACACCACCGCAGACTTTTCATCAGTAGCAGCAAAGTCGCAATGGTCGCAATAAGCGACAACTCCTTCGCCAACGTCACTCATAGCCATGAATTCGTGGGATATCTTCCCGCCCATGGCGCCGGTGTCTCCCTGAACTACCTTGTAATCCAGCTTTAATCTTGTAAATATTGCATCATAAGCGTCCCACATCTTTTGATATGCTTCCCTCATGCCATCATCATCAATGTCAAAGCTGTAGGCATCCTTCATTATGAACTCACGACACCTCATAAGACCAAATCTTGGCCTTTTTTCATCCCTGTACTTTGTCTGGATCTGATAAAGATTCAAGGGCAGCTGCTTGTAGGATCTGATTTCATCCTTTACAAGATCAGTAAAGTATTCCTCATGTGTAGGCCCGAGACAAAACTCTCTGTCATTCCTGTCCTTCAATCTCCACATCTCAGGTCCGAAATTTGCCCATCTTCCCGATGCTTCCCAAAGTTCTCTTGGCTGGATAGCAGACATTAGGAGTTCCTGGGAGCCTGCTCTGTCCATTTCCTCTCTTACAACCTGCTCCACCTTTCTGATGGTCCTGTAGCCCAATGGCAGATAGGAATACACTCCGCTTACAAGCTTTCTTATCATGCCTGCCCTAAGGAGCAGCTGATGGCTTGGTATTTCGGCCTCTGAAGGCACCTCTCTAAGGGTTGGCATATACATCTTTGACATTCTCATTCGATTCACCTCGTTGGTATAGTTTTAAGCTGACAAAAAACCCCTCATCTCAGCAAGAGACGAAGGGTCGGTTCCGCGGTACCACTCTTATAAACCACATTGGTTCACTTTATGGCTATAACGCTGCCTTGCGTCTGGTGCTCCAGATACTCCGGGACGGGTTTGCGATACAGCGGGCCAGAGATCTTTCAGCCTCGGATCTCCTCTCTTAGACCATGAAAACCGCTACTATTCCCCTTCTTCGTTAATATTGATTAGTTTACACAAATGAACCTTTGTTGTCAATCCATTTTTTCTATGAGACAAACTGCCTGAGCTGATATACCTTCCTCTCTTCCCTCAAAGCCGAGCCACTCGGTGGTTGTGGCTTTGATCCCGATGTTATCAGGCGAGGTTTCAAGTATTTCAGCTATATTTTCCCTCATCTTGTCAATATGAAGCGCTAGCTTTGGCCTTTGCGCAGCTACGACACAATCGGCATTCACCAATCTGTATCCCCTGGAGCGCATAATATTCTTGACCCTTCCAAGGAGAGCCAGGCTGGATATATCCTTATAGCTTTGGTCAGTGTCTGGAAAATGCTTCCCTATGTCGCCCTCAGCCATCGCACCCAATATGGCATCCATCAGGCTGTGGACCAGGACATCCGCATCCGAGTGCCCCAGCAAGCCCTTTTCATGTTCTATCTCAACTCCACCGAGTATTAGCTTTCTTCCCTCAACAAGTTGATGAACGTCATATCCTATACCTATCCTCATTTGTTCCTCCTATAGGCCTTCAGAGTTTATTGCACCGGTATATTTGCCTGCAGCTATAAGCTCTGCAACCACAAGATCCTCCGGTGTGGTTATCTTGATATTATCGTAGCTCCCCATAAGCATCGTCACAGGATAACCCTTTTTCTCAACAAGAGAGCTGTCATCAGTTCCAAGTATGCCCTCTGAGAAGGCATACTCATAGCCCTCCTTCAAAAGCTTCGCCTTAAAGCATTGTGGAGTCTGAGCTGCCCACAGCAGTGACCTCTTCGGAGTATGGTGCACAACATCGCTGTCATCAACTACCTTTATCGTATCCTTCAAGGGGACGCCGATAACACAGGCTCCAAGCTCATAGGCACCCTTTATTCCCTTAAGAATGGATTCCTGTCTTACAAAGGGCCGTGCACCATCGTGAGTAAGTATAATATCAACCTTCTCATTCAGAGCCATAATCCCATTGTATACTGAATCCTGCCTTTCCTTGCCGCCCTTTATTATGTTGGACACCTTCTTGAAACCATACCTTCTTACGATCTCCTTGCGGCAGTAATCAACCTCATTCTCTTTTGTTACCACGATTATCTCATCTATATATCTGCACTGCTCAAACTTCTCTATGGTATGAGCCAGTATTGGCTTGTTGTCTATTACTATGAATTGCTTGTTTATCTTGCTTCCCATCCTGTTGCTCATTCCAGCAGCTGCTATTATTACCGATACGTAATTGCCCTTATACATTCCTTCACCCCGTATACTGATAAGGTAATAACCTTAGACCACTTTGTCAGACAAAGCCTTTGGCTTTGCGAAGATCATCCTGCCTGCAGATGTTTGAAGTACAGATGTAACTATTACATCAATTGTTTCACCAATATACCTTTTACCACTTTCTACGACGATCATCGTACCATCGTCAAGATATGCCAGACCCTGACCGGATTCCTTTCCATCCTTAACGACCTGTACTACCATTTCCTCACCAGGGAGTACCACCGGCTTCACTGCATTTGCAAGCTCATTGATATTGAGTACTTCTATTCTCTGAACCTCGGCAACCTTATTTAGGTTATAGTCGTTGGTGATTATCTTGCCCTTCAGCATTTGAGTCAGCTTTAGAAGCTTAGAGTCGACCTCGGCGATATCGTCGAATTTCTTGTCGTGGATTATGATTTCAGTATCCAGTTCGTTTTGGATCCTGTTGAGGATATCAAGACCTCTTCTTCCTCTGTTTCTTTTAAGTCCGTCAGATGAATCCGCGATATGCTGGAGCTCTGCCAGTACGAATTCCGGTATTACCAGCGGTCCTTCTATAAAGCCAGTCTTCACTATGTCTGCTATCCTGCCGTCGATTATTACGCTTGTGTCAAGTATCTTTGGACAGGATCTGCCAGCCTTTGCCTTATCCTTTGAGCTTTTTCTTCCACTTGCCACATTACCTGCAAAATTCCCCAGAGTATTGGAAATATCATCTATATTCCTGGTCGGTATCTTTATTCCAAGATAACCGAATAATCCGTAGAGAACAATAGATGCGATGACTCCAACATAAGGAATGCTGATCCTGTAAAGGGGCTGACTCAGAAGATATGCTATGACAAGCCCTATGATCAGTCCAATAGCTCCCAGAGCTATGTTCTGAATCGAGAATTTCTGAAGCTCCGCTTCGATCAACCTCGCTATGTTTTGCCCTTTTTTCATGATCCAGGAAGAAAAAATAAAAAATATAATTCCAAATGTAAAAATAAAAAGTAGGATCACGGCAAACTCAGTTGCACCTGCAAGATTGAATAACTGAAATTCCCGGATAAGGCTGTAAGCCAGATACCCTATCAGCATTCCAAATAATCCAATCAGTATTCTTAAAATCCTTTTGACCATACACTCACCTCCAATAAACAGTACACAATATTATACTTCGTTTTTAAAACAATTACCATTAAATTTATTCATCAAGGTTCTCTGATTCCCTGATTGCATCATGGACCAGTTTCTCGACTTCAGGCATATCCTTACCGGATGCAAGTACAAGCTCACTTAACAGCATCTGTCTTGCATTTCCCAGCATTTTTCTTTCACCGGTGGACAAACCCTTTTCATCGTCAAGTATGGACAAATTTCTTACTACAGCCGCAATTTCCTCTATGTCTCCAGTTTTGATCCTATCCATGTTCATCCTGTAGCGTCTGTTCCAATTCTGAGGCATGGTGCTTCTTCGTCCTTTAAGGATATCCATAACACCTTCAATTTCTTCCTTACCGATAATATATCTGACTCCCACATCGTCTACATTAGAAACCGGTACCATGACCTTCATGTCACCTATCGGCATACGTATTATGAAGTATTCACGTCTTTCGCCAAGTATTTCCTTTATCTCAACATCTACAATTATTCCTGCTCCATGCATTGGATACACTATTCTATCTCCAATTTGAAACATGTAATCCCCTCCTCACATAACTCTACCTTTAAATTATAGCGCAAGGTGGCGATTATGTAAAGTTAATATATTATCACAGAACATTTCACAGTGTCAACACTATTTTTTCACCGCTGATACACATCAAAACCTGTAGTTGGACCGAGCAGATCATTAAGGGTTTGACAATGCAAGGCATGGAAAAGTATAATTAAGCTGAGGCTGAAAAAAGAGGAGGTAGGATGGATATGGGTAACAACGAAGCAAGACTAATAACCGAATTGCAGGAGCAGGCGGCCGAGGTATTGGTCAGACACAGAAGTATACTGGACATCATGACCAAGCTGGATGAATACAATGCCAGAATCAACAGGGCAATCGCCAAATCCGTTACCTTCTGCGGCTGTATAGAGATCGATGCAAAAAAGCAGGACTTTAATTCGACCTCTCTTAACGATATGCTGGATAAGATGGACTCACATATTGTTGGCGAGATATGCCCGAACTGCAAAGAGATACTGGAGCAGGAAATAGGAGCATATATGTTCTTCCTGGCTTCATTGGCCAACACTCTGGACTTTGATCTTTCAGGCACTATCGCCAAGGAGCTGGACAGAACAAAAACCCTGGGAATATACGGAATGAAATAACGCAAGAGGTCAAGCCTCTTGCGTTTTATTTTAGGACGGTATCAATTACTTCCTTCAGATTTCTTACTCTCTTTACACTTAGATTCTCAAACTTGGATTTTACAGAGGCATCAAAGGGAACGAATGCAGTTGTCATACCCATCCGATCAGCCTCCCTAAGTCTACCATCAAGTGAAGGGATCTTTTTTATCTCGCCCGTCAGTCCGACATCGGCCAGAAACACTGTCCCAGATGGAATTGCCTTACCTTTGACCGATGAGACGATACTCATGATCACTGCCAGGTTGGAGGATTGCTCCTTTAATTTTATCCCGCCTGTCGTCTTTATAACCACATTCTTGTCATAGAGAGGCATCCCTCCCCTTTGTTCCAGAATGGATATCAGGGTATTAAGCTGTTCTCTCTTCAAGGCTTCTCCGATCCTCGAGGGATAAGGTGTAAAGGAGTGTGAAACAAGTGACTCGACCTCAAGAATTATTGGCCTCGTTCCTTCCTTTACTACAGTAAGGGCGCTCCCTGACACCTGGCTGCCTTCACTTCTCCTTGTCATAAAATACTCAGACGGATTGTCTATTGAAAGCAAGCCTTCCTCTGTCATATTGAAAAAACCCATCTCTCCTGTAGATCCATACCTGTTCTTGGTTGAAAATAGGGTCCTCAGCTCCTCGCCGCTGTCACCCTCGATCACAAGCACCGTATCGACAAGATGCTCCAGAGCTCTTACTCCAGCCAGCTCATCCTCCTTGGTCATCTGCCCTACCACGAAAACCATCCTCGGCTTATTTGAGCTTTTTGCAACCTTGACAAGCTCATAGGCACATTCCATCGTCTGTGTAGGCGACCCGGCTCTTGAACCTGGAAATGAGTCCAGCACGAAGGTTTGTATGCTGTCTACTATCACAAAATCAGGACCTACCTGGTCTATGACCCCAAGTACTGAATCCATGCTGTTGTCAGATACAATATATAGATCGTCGCTGATATTTTTCAGTATCCTGTCGGCTCTTGCCTTTACCTGCGATGTTGATTCCTCCCCGGTTGCATATAATGCCTTAATGCCTTTAGCAGCAAGGTCATTTGCCACCTGAAGGAGAAGTGTCGATTTTCCCGCTCCGGGCTTTGCTGTGAGTATAGTAATGGAATCCCTGACTATGCCACCGCCCATGACCCTGTCAAACTCCTCCAGAGAGGTTTTGATCCTCTCGCTGTTGGAGGTCTTTATCTGCTTGAGTCTTGTAATATCAGCCCTTGGCCTCCGTTCTGAGGTTGAGCCCTCAGATGACCTTGAAAGCTCCTCAAAGGATCCAAAGGCACCACATTCAGGACACTTCCCCATGTATCCAACCATTTCATATCCGCATACCTTGCATTTATTGATTTTAACGGTTTTAGCCAAAGGCATTCACTCTCCGATCAATGTTGTCTCTTTGTAAACTGAAGCTTCTCCCCGTCATAGTCTACCACAATATCCTCGTCTCTTGAAACGCTTCCCTTTAATATCTCCTCTGCCAGCTGATCCTCGATCATCTTTCTGATAGTCCTCTCAAGAGGTCTGGCTCCAAATACAGAATCAAAGCCCTGCTTGGCGATAAATTTCTTCGTCTCATCCGATATTGAAATATTGACCCCTACCTTGCTCATCCTGCTTTCCAGATCCTTAACCATTATCTCCGTTATCTCCATTATCTGGTCTTCCTTCAGACTATGGAATACGATGACCTCATCCAGCCTGTTGAGAAACTCGGGTCTGAAGGTCCTCTTAAGCTCCTCGGTGATTATTTCCTTCATTCTCTCGTATTCCTCCACCTCAATATCGGAGGTTGCAGCAAAACCAAGTACATTCTGTTTCTTGAGAGATGTAGCTCCGGCATTGGAGGTCATTATTATTACGGTGTTCTTGAAATCCACTGTTTTCCCCTTGGAATCAGTAAGTCTTCCATCATCGAGTATCTGGAGCAGCATGTTGAATACATCAGGATGAGCTTTCTCTATCTCATCAAAGAGTATCACAGAATAAGGCTTTCTCCTTACAGCCTCAGTCAGCTGGCCTCCCTCGTCGTAGCCTACGTATCCTGGAGGAGAACCAACAAGTCTTGAAACGGAATGCTTCTCCATATACTCGCTCATATCTATCCGTACCATGGCATCTTCATCACCGAACAGAGCCTCAGCAAGTGCCTTGGCAAGATAAGTTTTTCCAACGCCCGTAGGTCCCACGAAGATAAAGCTTCCAATAGGTTTCTTCGGATCCTTAAGACCTACCCTGGCTCTTCTGACCGCTGCAGATATCGACCTGACCGCCTGCTCCTGACCAACGACCTTCTTGTGGAGCAGCTCTTCCAGTCTCAACAGTCTTTCGCTTTCCTCAGTCGTCATCCTGCTTACAGGGACTCCTGTCCAATTTGAAACTATCTCAGCGACCTGATCAAATCCGACGACAAGACTTGTCTCCTGCTTATGTCTTTGCCACTTCAGCTTGTTGCTCTCTATCTGCTCCTTGATAGTTTTCTCTTCGTCCCTTATCCTCGCTGCCTTTTCAAAGTTCTGAGTGTTTATAGCCTCGTCCTTTTCGTGCTGCAGCTCCTCCAGCCTCTCTTCAAGCTTTTTGAGCTCAGTCGGTGCAACGTAGTTATTGACCCTCAGCTTTGAAGCAGCCTCATCTATTAGGTCTATGGCCTTGTCGGGAAGAAATCTGTCTGCAATGTATCTGTGTGAAAGCTCTGCCGCAGCTTCCAGAGCGTCATCCGTTATCTTGACGCCATGGTGTGCCTCATACCTGTCTCTCAAGCCCTGAAGTATCTTTATTGTGTCGCTTACCGAGGGCTCTTCGACAACTATGGGCTGAAGTCTTCTTTCAAGGGCTGAATCCTTTTCAATATGCTTTCTGTACTCATCGATTGTAGTTGCACCCACAATTTGGAGCTCCCCTCTTGCAAGAGTAGGCTTCAATATGTTGGATGCATCGATAGCTCCTTCAGCTGCCCCTGCACCGACTATGGTATGCATCTCGTCGATAAAAAGGATTACATCTCCCTGTTCCTTTAGCTCCTTCATAACTGATTTAAGTCTTTCCTCAAATTCGCCTCTGTACTTCGCTCCGGCAACCATCCCTGGAAGATCAAGGGTCACGACCCTCTTGTCTTTGATTATCTCAGGCACGTCACCTTCGACAATCTTTTGGGCCAGGCCTTCAGCAATGGCTGTCTTACCTACTCCGGGCTCCCCTATGAGCACAGGATTATTCTTTGTCCTTCTGCTAAGGACCTGTATGACTCTTTCGATTTCCTTGGTCCGTCCTATTACCGGGTCGATTTCTCCATTTTGCGCCATCTTATTGAGATCTATGCTATATTTTTCAAGGTTAGTCGCCTGTTTTTTCTCATTGTTCGGGGTTTGCTGCTTTGCTGTAGACTCTGTCATCCTCTTGGCTACCTCCTGGGCAAGCTTTGCCGGGTCTACTCCAAGCCTCTTGAGTATAGCAGTAGCTATGCCTTCGCCCTCAGATATAAGCCCCAGAAGAAGATGCTCCGTGCTTACATAATTGTGCCCGAAGTTCCTGGCCTCGCCAAATGCCAGCTCGAATATTTTCTTTGTTCTTGGAGTCATCCCTACGAGCTCAACGCTTTCAGGACCCATTCCGACGATATCGTAAACCTCTTTCCTTGCTTTCTCAAGAGTCACTCCCATTTCCTTAAGTGTCACTGCTGCAATACCCTGCTCCTCAGCCATGAGTCCCAATAAAAGGTGTTCTGTCCCCACATAGCTGTGATTGAACTTCTTGGCTTCCTCCTGAGCAAGCATTATCGATTTTTGAGCTCTCTCTGTAAATCTTCCAAACATTCCCATATGTTACCTCCACTAATTAAAGTATTCTCTAAGCAGCTCAGCCCTGAGCATGTCCCTTTCAGCTTGGCTCATCGCTCTTCCGTAGCCGCTTTGTATGCTTCCTGCCTTTATCTCTATCATTTCCCTTATCAAATCACTGCCGTTATAATCCTCCAGTAAGGATACATCGCATCCAAGCTTGATCACTGATATTAGCTCCATAGCCTCACGGGAGGAGATTGTCCTTGCATAACGCAGTGCACCAAGAGCCCTGTAAACTCTGTCCTGCAGCTCCAGATTTTTTTTATCAAGCAGGAACAGCCTCGTATTTCTTTCTCTCCTAATAAGCTGATGGACCACACGCTCAAGCTTCTCCAGAATTTCCTCCTCAGTCTCACCCAGGGTGAGCTGGTTGGAAACCTGATACAGATGACCTACAGCCTCTGTCCCCTCGCCATATATCCCTCTTATGGTAAGGCCTATCTTCTTCAAAGCATCTATTATGCCCCCGATATGTCCGGTTATGGACACCGCAGGCATATGGAGCATTACAGATGCTCTCAGTCCTGTTCCGGTATTTGTTGGACAAGCCGTCAGATATCCGTACTCTCCATCAAAAGCATAATCCAGTTTATCCTCAAGAGCGTCGTCAACCTGGGAGCATAGTCCCCAACCTTCAGCAAGTGCCAAGCCCGGCAGAAGAGTCTGAAGCCTGATGTGATCCTCCTCGTTGACCATTATAGTTACTTTTTCATCGTCTCTTACAGAAAATCCACTCTTCTCAGATTGCTCAACCAGCACGGGACTGATCAAATGTTCCTCCATAAGTCTCATTCTTTCCCTGGATTCCAGGGACGACATTTCAAAATGCCTGAAGCTGCCCTCTTCAAAGGAGCTGTCGATAGCATCCCTCACTATTTCAAGAACCTTTCTTGCCTCCTGCTGATCAGCATAAATTGGAAAGGGGTGATCTCTTAAATTCCTTGCTACCCGTATTCTGGTGCTTACGACAACATCATTGTAATCGGTGTCTGAAAGCCACTTAGTCATTGCTCTCACCTCTGTCCTTAAGCTCCAGTTGTTCCTTTACTCTCTTTATCTCATCTCTGATGACAGCCGCTTTTTCATACTCCTCAGCTGAAATAGCCTGCTCCAGCTGTCGAGTCAGCTCCTCGATATCCTTTTTCAGCTTCAATCTCGGAAAACCTCTTTTCGGCATCTTTCCCCGGTGTTGAGTGTGTCCATGTATACCCTTGATCACGCCTTTAAGCTCATCTCCAAATGCCTCATAGCATTTTGCGCATCCAAGCTTGCCCGTAGCCTTGAACTTCTCATAGCTTAGTCCGCATTCGGGGCATCTGGTATTTATTGCTAATCCCTCAAAAAGTTTGTGAAGCGGAAATTTCCCGCCTATATGGTCCTGGATACCTGCTGCGCATATCTCACAAAGGTGGTGCTCCTCAACTACCCCATTTATTACTCCAGTATAATGCACTCTTGCTTCTCTTTTTTTACACGATTCGCAAAGCATGACCATTCTCCTTATTTAGTCTATAAGCACCAGTAGTATATTCCTCAAGACAGAAGCTCTAATGACATTTTTGCTCCTTGCATCGCAGTCAAATGCACGATCGCTTATAGCAGCTCGCACTATCTCCGCCTCTTTCTTATTTATTATGCCTTCCTCGTTAAGCGCCGTTATGATTTCATTTGCCTTATGCTCAGTTATTGAATCTCCAAGGATGTTCTTCAGTATGTTATTGATGTTTAGGTCATCCTGAAGCCTGACTTTTACTATCTTAATATACCCACCGCCGCCTCTTCTACTCTCGATATAGTATCCTTTGTAGGGGCTGAATCTCGTACTCAGAACATAATTGATCTGAGAAGGTGCGCAATCAAAATAGCTGGCCAGTTCATTTCTCTGTATCTCAATAATTCCGTCAGCCTGTTCCAGCAGCTCCTTGATAAAGCTTTCAATGTTGTTGCTGAGTCCAGCCATATGATCAACTCCTTCCTGACTTTGACTTTCTTTGTCTTTTACCCTAAAAAATAACACTTATTCAGCGTTATTTTAATACTCTTTAGTTTTTGTATAATCGGCTTGGTTCTGAATCATCTCCCGTTCTATGCCTGCACTCTTGTAGGCAGCATCGTAGGTTGTGTCTACCAAGTGCCATTTTCCTTCTATAAGGACCTCGTTCCAGGCATGATATGCGGCAAGGTCAATTCTATATCCCTTAACAAGCTTTGTTGGGATACCATTAAGACGCATCAGCCCTGCGAACAGAGCTGCATAGTCGTAACATATCCCCTTCCCGGAATCGATCGTATCGTCTATATCAGGGATATAATCCGCTTTCAGTGTGTTTATCTTATCGAAGTCGTAGCTTATGTTTCCGATTATATAGGCATATACTTCTCTGAGCTTTTCTGTGTCAGTCTTCTCACTAAGACTCAATGCGTTTGAAAGCTCCATCAGCTTCAAGGAACCGCTCCAGTAAACGGGCTGTGCTGATTCAACATATGAAGGAGTTCCAATGGAATGGACGCTCTCAGTACCTATAACCTGATATCTGTTTCCTTCAATATTCTTCAATATCTTTATGGTGTATAAGCCTTCCCCCAGCTGCAGGGGAATGGATTCCCCGGTTCTCGTCAGGGGATAAACGTAGTTTTCGCCGCTCTTTTCAACCATTATCCGCATATCCGGACCATACATAACGCTTTCTATCATTGCAGTGCCTTTCCCGGATGCGATTATATCATAGGATGCGTCTCCAAAGGAGCTAGCCGAAAACACAAATAAAAAGACAAATACCAACAGAAGGCCAATAGATCTACCCCGCACACTAAACTCTCCTTTCGGTAGCTGGCTGCCATTTCAGGCCCTATAGCTTTGCGTCCCTGGCTTTCACCAGGTTTGCCTTTATCGTTTGACAGTTCAACGAGAGGATACCTCCCCGTTACTTGTCAACTTAATTATACCACACAATAAGCTTATGTAAACCAAATAAAAGCCCGGCTGATTTGAACAGCCGGGCAGACATTAATGATTTTCTCTTTCAGCCTTGTATTCGTTTATGATCTTTTCTGCGATCATCGCAGGAACTTCCTCGTACCTTGTGAATTCCATGGTGAAGCTTCCTCTTGCTTGAGTCATGGCTCTTAAGTCTATTGCATACTCAAACATCTCAGAATGAGGTGCCTCGGCAGTTATCTTTTGTGAACCGTCGGCCTGCTGCTCCATTCCAAGTATCCTTCCTCTTCTTTTGTTCATATCGCCCATAACATCACCCATGTATGCTTCAGGGATAACTATATCAACCTTTACGATAGGCTCCAGAAGTACTGGCTTAGCGGCCTCCATACCCTTCTTGAATGCAAGCTGAGCAGCCAGCTTGAACGCCATCTCGTTAGAGTCGACGTCATGATATGAACCGTCAAACAATGTAGCCTTGACGTTAACTACAGGACATCCGGCAAGAATGCCGTGCTCAAGCGATTCTCTCAAGCCCTTCTCAACTGCAGGCCAGAAGTTTCTTGGAACTGATCCTCCAAATATCTCTTCGGAGAAAACAAACTCTTCTTCACACGGTTCGAATCTTATATGAACGTCTCCATACTGACCAGCTCCTCCTGATTGCTTCTTATGCTTGCCCTGTACGGAAGCGGTTCCCTTGATCGTCTCTCTGTATGCGATCTTGGGGCTCTTAAGAAGAACATCTACCCCAAAGTTTTGCTTAAGCTTGTCGACTATAACAGCAAGCTGCATGTTTCCCTGTCCGCCGATAAGAAGCTGCTTGGTCTCTGTATTTCTTTCAATAACGAAGGTTGGATCCTCATCCATAAGCTTATTGAGGGATGTACCGATCTTTTCCTCGTCGCCCTTGTTCTTTGGCTCAACTGCCATGAAAAGTGTAGGCTGCGGATAGCTTATAGTATCGTAAAGTGTTTGGTTTCCCTTATCGCAAAGAGTATCCCCTGTCTGGGTATAGTTGAGCTTTGATGTGGCTCCAATGTCCCCTGCCTGGATCTCAGTTACCTCAAGCTGGTTCTTTCCTCTCAGAAGGAACAATCCGCCAAGCTTCTCAGCCTTATCCTTAGTAGAGTTGAAAACCTCTGTGTCCTTAGTTATCTTGCCTGAGACGACCTTAAATAATGTCAATTTGCCGACGAATGGGTCAACGATAGTCTTGAAAACTACTGCCGAGAACGGTTCGTTGACATCGACCTTTCTAATTATCTCCTTGTCATCCTTGGTTCCCTTGAAGGTCCCTACGTCTGCAGGAGATGGAATATATTTCTGGATCATTTCAAGAATGAAGTCAGCACCGATCGTTTTCTCAGCTGAGCCAACTACCAATGGTGCCAAGTCTCCGGATGCAACAGATGCCTTAATACCCTTTTCAACCTCTTCAGGCGTGAACTCCTCGCCTTCGAAGTACTTCTCCATAAGCTCCTCGTCTGATTCAGCAATTTTTTCCATCAGGCTTTCTCTGATTTCCTCCACTGCTGATTTCATGTCTTCCGGGACAGGTATCTCCTTCCTTACCTTCCCGTTGTATTCATATGCTTTTCCATCTATAACGCTAACGAAGCCCCTGAAATCGTTTGACAAGCCTATTGGAAGAGCAAAAGGTATGATCTTCTCGCCCAGCTCTGATTTCAGATCCTCCAGCAATTTTTCAAAGTTTATGTTCTCCTTGTCCATCTTGTTTACGAAGACGATCCTTGGAGTTGAATATTTTTCAAGATTTTTCCATGCTTTCTCCGTGCCCACCTCTATGCCTGAGGAAACGTCAACAAGAAGAATTGAGCCTTCACTGGCTCTTTTGGCACCGTACATCTCGCCAACGAAGTCGAAATATCCGGGAGTGTCAAGCAGATTGAATTTGTAGTTGTCCCACTCAACGGGGATAACAGATGTTCCGATAGAGACCTTTCTTGCAATCTCCTGCTTGTCGAAGTCAGATACTGTATTTCCGTCAGTTACCTTTCCTTGTCTTGTAGTAACACCTGTTGCAAAGAGGATTGCTTCAGTTAAAGTGGTTTTTCCGTTGCTGCTGTGTCCAAGCAAAGCTACATTTCTGATTTTATCCGTAGGATAAGCTTTCAAGATACATTCCCCCCAACTAAATTTAAGTACAACGAGGCTAAAACATCCGCCAACTACGCACGCTGCACAGACCATTTTCGTACCCTATGACCCGGGACCTGACCATCTATTATGGAAACGGTATAGTGCGATTGCTAATGTTGATTCAAGATCATCTCAACCCTTTTAAATTAAAGCAATTTTCAAACAAGTTGAAATACTACACCCATACATTATAACATGAAACCTTTTCATAATCAAAAAATAATTTATCGGCACAGAGGCTGCTCTGGTGCCGGTTTTACAGGTCTATAAAGTGATTATCTCATACCCTTGTGCTATGTACTGCTCCATCGAAGGATGTCCCTGCAGGTCTCCCTTAAGTGGTATCCCGGTTGTCTCATTAAACTCAAGGCATCCAAGCTTTGCAGAGCAAGCCCTGCATATGCAATCAAACAAGCCTTTTTCCTTGGCTTTAAGGTACAATGGATTTTTAGATTCCTCAAGGGGCTTTAGTAGCTGCACCGCCTCTCCCTCCATCACTATTAACGCCTTTATCCCCTTTGAATCCAGATCAATAGCGTTCAAAAGCAGGTGGGCAAAGCACATCTCATTTCCTCTGAATGCAAAAAATGCAATTTTTCTCATATCCACTCCTCCTGATATAATACAGATTCCCAGTTATCCATACCGGCAAGCTTCCAAAAATATAAAGAGGCAACTGTACAGTAAGGGGTCAGCTTAGATCTGAGCAGCTCAAAGTCAGTCTTTGAAAGCTCCTTGAGTCCATAAGCTCTCATTATGCCTCTCCTGATTCCCAGGTCCAGGTAGCTGAATACGTTTGGTCTCTGAAGGGAGAAAATCAGCATCATCTCGGCTGTCCAAACTCCTACCCCCTTTAAAGATACCAGGGTATCTATAACCTCCTGGTCCTCCATTGAATGCAAGGCATTAAAGTCTATTTTCCTTTCTATAGAGGCCCTTGCAGCCCCCAATATATACTCTGTTTTCCTACCACTAAGACCGCATGATCTCAATTCATCAAAGGACAACCCAGATATGCTTTCAGCGGATATTTCCCCGGCCTTCTGTGACAGCCTTTCCTTGACTGTTTCTGCTGCTTTGGTCGAGATCTGCTGGCTTATGATACTCGAAACCAGAGCCTTGAAAATGTCAGGCTCCACAGCCCTTTCCACATGACCAAGAGAACCTATAAGCCTGTTCATTGTTTCATCTGAAAAGCGCAGATGATTCTTCTCTGTTTCACCATACATAAATATTTCCATTGAATACCTCATTCGTTTCTTTATTTTATTAACATATGCTATAATCTTATCAATAATCAGAAGGGAGAAATCACGATGCCCAATTCTACGGTTGAACAAAAAAAGCTTAAGGAAAAAGAGATCATCAGCCTTATGATCTCCATCTACTGCAAAGGAAACGGTCATACCAAAGTTGGATTATGCGATTCCTGCGAAGCCCTTGAGAAATACTCACTTAGAAGGATCGAAATCTGCCCTTATTCGGATACGAAAACCTTTTGCTCAGCATGCAAGACCCATTGCTTTGCTCCTGAGGAGAGGGAGAAAATCCGCACAGTCATGAGATACTCCGGACCGAGAATGCTCTTCCATAATCCAGTCATGCTCTTAAAGCACCTTATTCTGGGCTGATATTCAGCTCTTATCTACAGCATAGCTTGCAGTTTCTACCGGGAGTCCCTTATCCTTAAGCCTTCTTTCAACATTGTCCTTGACTATGGAGTAAATAAATACAAACAGCGGCACTCCGATGACAAGACCTATAAAGCCAAGGAATTTACCTGCAACGAGAAGGGAAAACAATATCCAAAAAGCTGATATCCCAAGAGATTCGCCAAGTATCTTTGGACCCAGGAAATTGCCATCAAACTGCTGGATCAAGAGAATCTGAACAAGGAACCATACTGCCTTTACAGGTGAAGCAGTCAATATAATAAAGAATGACGGTACCATGCCGATAAAAGGACCAAAGAACGGTATAATGTTTGTTACTCCTACAATAAATGAAACAAGTACAGGATATGGCATTTTGAAAAATACCATGAAACCGTAGTTTATAAGAGCAATTATAGCTGAATCAAGTATTTTGCCTCCCAGGAACCTTCCGAATATGTGGTCGGCACGTCTTGTCAGTTCTATGATCCTGTTGGCTCTCGTATCAGAAAACAGACCATAGGTCATCTTTCTTGAAAGAGCTTTGAATCTCTCCTTGTCTGATAAAAGGTATATTGATACGATAACTCCCAATACGATATTCCATACACTAGATAGAATAACCGCAACCACTCCTCCAAGTACAGGGAGAAGTCCCGTCAGAAATCCCATCAAATTGTTCAGAAACTCATTCCAGTAGCCTACCACCAGGTCCAGGTATTCCTGCCTGATATTTATCCCTTCAACGAACTCGACCACCCATCCGGTAATATTATCGAAATTAGCTGTAATATCGTTTACTACCTTTATAATAGATGCGATGATTTGAGGAAATATTATCGAAACGAAAAAGTATAGAAACACAGAAATTATTGCATAAGTAATAATAATGCTTATGGGTCTTAACACCTTCAGTTTCGTCTTTTTCGGAAGGGCGGGCTTCAGCAAATATCTCTCTACCGCCTCCATAACAAAATTTACAAGATAAGCCATTGATGCACCTATGAATATTGGCTGCATGCTTTTCATTAACCCACGAACTGATTCCTTGAAAGCTCCATAGTTTGAGGCTATCAAATAAAAGGCAATGCTAAGTGCAATTACCACGAAGCTGTATATAGCTATTGTAATGTACTTTACATTCCTTTCAACCTTCATATAAGGCTCCTTGCCTCCTCAGTCCATCCGAAAAGTCCACCAGTATGGATGAAGAGAATATTCTTATAGTTCTTAAGATTACCATTCTTGATCTCTGAATAGAGACCATACATTGCTTTCCCAGTATAGACGGGGTCCAAAATTATACCCTCAGTCATTGAGAAATGCCTTATAAAGTCAATCTCTTCCTTCCGGCTTAAGGCATATCCAAGCCCCGGGTATCCATCTATGATTTTAATATCACCAGGTTCCAGCTTCGACCCTGCTCCAGTCATCTCACCGATTTCCTCAAGAAGACCCATCACGATCTCCCTGAATCCCTCTGCGGTTCCTGCTATATTAAATCCAATAATATCCTTCCTGTTTCCATTTATCTCATTTCCATAAAGAAGTCCCGAGAAGGTTCCTCCTGAGCCAACAGTAGCTACTATTGCATCAAACTCTATGCCCATTCTCTCTTCCTGCTCAAGGATCTCATTGAATGCATTTATATAACCGAATGAACCGATGCCGTTTGAAGCTCCTTCAGGGAGTATGTATGCCTTATGCCCCTCTACAGAAAGCTTATCAGCCTCCTCCTGCATGATCTCTACCCTTGAGCTGGAGTACTCCTCGGGAGTAATGAATCTTACTGTTGCCCCAAGCATTTTGTCTAGAAACAGGTTCCCCTCAGCTACCTGACGCTCAGTACCCCTTAGAACCAGTCTTGAGCCCATGCCCAGTCTTGCCGCAACCGCTGCAGTTGCCCTTGCATGGTTTGACTGTATGCCTCCGCAGGTAATTAGGTAGTCACAGCCCGAATCTATAGCCTCCTTCACAGCGAATTCAAGCTTTCTGACCTTGTTCCCCGATATTTCGGAACCGGTCTGATCATCTCTCTTGATCCAAATATCGACTCCAAGCTCCTCGCTGAACCTGTCGAGGTGATCGATCCTGGTAGGTAAATTGGCAAGTTCAATTTTCTTCGGCATCTTCATACTATCGCTCCTCCCATTATTGGACTGCTCCTGCCTTATCTATGGGAAAAAATCTGTATACAACCTTTCCCTTAAGCTGACTAAAGCTTATAAAACCAAGATTTCTGCTGTCAAGACTGTTGCCTCTGTTATCGCCCATTACAAAGACCTTTCCTTCAGGAATGACTTCCTCCTCCATGCCCATAGCCACCGTGTAGGTTTCTCCATTTACATAATCCTCTGACAAGGCTTCCCCATTGAGATAGACCTTGCCATCAGCTATAAGTATCCTGTCACCCGGAATCCCTATGACCCTCTTGATCAATATATTTTTTTCAGCAGGTCTTCCCAGCCTATAATTTATGCTGTTGCGAATTTCCTCAAGCTCATTTATCATGTTTACAAAAATCCCGCTTTTAATAGGGTTTTTGTTGAGGATTACAACATCGCCTCTCTCCGGACCTGAGAAAATATATCCCAGCTTATATACGAAGACCCTGTCATTCTCTTGAAAGGTTGGTTCCATCGACTGCTCTTTTACCTGAGTAACCGTAGCTATATTCGATACTATAAAAAGAGCTACAAACATGGCAACAGCTAAAGAAATCAACCAATCAGCCATTTCACTTCCCTTTCCTTTTCTTTCCTTCAAATATATCATCCCTTTACATGATTTCTTTATCGCTTCCTGAAAAATCCAACTATAAAAATAATCATTATAACAGCAAACAATCCCAGAATAACAAACGGCAATATACTCATAAGGATACTCCCTTCAGCCATATAATGATCCTGCCACTTAAGAACTAATACTACAGGTGGTCTGCATCCGCTGCCCTAATGATCCTATAGCCTTTATCAGTAAGCTCCAGCTCTGTCAATGAAGTCCCCAGAAACACTGGAATTTTAGCAAATCCATCCATTCCCTGACCGCTGATTATCGTCATTAAAGCACGTATGGTCACACCATGTGTCACTACAAGTACATTTTCCTCTCCACAGGATCCTATAATTTTAAGAGCTTTTGACGCTCTGTCAAAAAGCTGCTCGATACTTTCACCACCTACAGAGGTATATCTGTCGGGATCAGTTTTATAGGTACTGTATTCCAAAGGATACAAAGTCTCTATCTCTGAAATGGTCATACCCTCCCAGCTCCCAAAATTCAGTTCTCTAAGGCTGCTTAACACTTCAATGGGAATGTTCCTGTCCTTAGCAATGATTTCAGCAGTCGTCAACGCTCTTTTCTGATCACTGGAAAATACTCTGTCCAATCTTATGTCCTGAAGCCTCTTTGCCAGTCTCTTAGCGCTTCTCAGCCCGTTATCGGTTAAAGGTGAATCCTTCCATCCCTGCAGCCTCTTCTCGACATTCCACATGGTTTCCCCGTGTCTTACAAGATATATCCTCAATGAAGAACCTCCCTAAAACTCACTGGCAAGCTTTGTAAGTGCATCACCTGTGACTCTGAAAACCGTCCATTCATCCATGGGTATGGCACCTATACTCTTATAGAAGTCGATCGAGGGCGTATTCCAGTCAAGACACCACCATTCGAATCTCCCACAGCCTCTGTCGAGAGCAAGCTTCGCAAGATATGAAAGCAACAGCTTCCCGATCCCTCTTCCTCTCATTTCAGGTCTTACATAAAGGTCCTCCAGGTATAGCCCGGGTCTTCCCAGGAAGGTTGAAAAGTTATGGAAGAACAAAGCAAAGCCTACAGGCTCACCATCCAGTTCAGCTATTACAACCTCTGCTGCCTTTTTCTCAAAAATTGTCTCCAATAATATCTCTTCTGTTGCTACGACTTCATTTAAAAGCTGTTCATAATCTGCAAGCTCCTTTATGAACCTAAGTACCAGGCCTACATCTTTTCTTTCCGCAAGCCTTATACTTACTCCCTCGATTCTTGTTACGATTGACTCTCCCATATTATGACCCCCTAAATATCATTGTAATAATTATATCACAAACTGCTGTAATGGGGTAAACAATAAGGGCCGTCAGCTTATATTTGGGTATAAATGATATTGGAATACATGAAAGGAGGAATCGATATGTCAGATCTTAGGGACAAAAAATGCACACCCTGTGAGGTAGGGGCAATCCCGATGCTGCCATTCGAGGTTGAGGAAAATCTTAGGAAGCTTCACATGGACTGGGAAAGCAAGGACGACAAGCATATAGAGAGAAAATTTACTTTTAAGGACTTTATGGGTGCCATGGAGTTTGCAAACAAGGTTGCCATGCTTGCTGAAGAAGAAGGTCACCATCCAACGCTCACAATTGCATGGGGAATGGTGAGAGTGAAGCTCTACACAAGTAAAATAGGTGGGCTCCACGAGAATGATTTTATCCTTGCGTCGAAAATCGATCAAATAGCTGAAAAAGAGGCCTAACCCGGCCTCTTAACACTCAAAAATGAGCTTCTTTATGGGAAGATATGAAACGCCCGACTACTCAGTTGTATTAAGTGAGGACAGCTTTGAAATACGTGAATATAGTGAATTCAATGTAGTGGAATACGACAACGATGCTGACCCTTATATTTCCAGAGGCTTTGGTACTCTGTTCAGCTACATTTCAGATAACAACAAGCAGAATCAAAAGATTTCAATGACAGTACCTGTGATTGAGGAAATCAGACAGGATAAAATGAAGATGGCATTTGTCGTCTCCAAAAAACTTAAGGATAACATACCTGAACCAAATGACAGCAATCTAAAGATCAGGAAATTCGATACAGGCACCTTCGCAGTTATCAAGTACAGCGGGTTCTCAAATAAGGAGAAGGAATCAAAAATGATCCAAAGGCTGGAGGAATGGTATACGGGTAAAGGATATATAAGGATTTCCAATTATATGCTGGCTTTTTTCAATCCGCCAATTACACCTCCCATGTTTCGAAGGAATGAGATAATGGTAAGGGTAGAAAAACAGTAATAAAAAATCGGCAAGAAAAGCTCTTGCCGATTTTTTGTTATGCCAGGACTTACTCTCGCCGTAGGTTGCGGACTTCTGCTTCCTTTTAGTCAGCATAAGTCTCGCCAACCCTGACAGGGGTAGTACCAACGGCTCAATTACGTCGCTTTGCGACTTATTTTGCCGGGTCCTACTCCCACTCGCGGTAGATCATGGATTCAAGCTTCGCTTATAAGCTTGCTTTCATCTCCTGATCCTCGCCGAAGGGCTACCATCAGCTCTGGACCATATAATGCTCCAATCGCTGTGGTAGTCGTAAAAATATGACTTTTAGTCCTATTTTTACTCCCATTCAATAGTCCCAACTGGTTTTGGTGTGAGATCATAAAGAACTCTGTTCACACCCTTAACCTCGTGGGTGATCCTGTGGGTTATTATTTCAAGTACGTCATAGGGTACCCGTTCGATCGTCGCAGTCATTGCGTCTACAGTGTTTACTGCACGGATTACTACAGGCCACTCGAAGCTTCTTTTATGATCCCTTACTCCAACTGACTTTACCTCGGGAATAAGCGTAAAGTATTGCCATACCTTTCCCTCAAGTCCTGCTATTGCAAACTCTTCCCTAAGTATTGCATCGGATTCCCTTACTGCCTCAAGCCTGTCTCTTGTAATAGCCCCTATACACCTTACGCCAAGACCCGGTCCGGGGAATGGCTGTCTGAACACCATTGATCTTGGCAGACCAAGAGCAAGGCCGCATTCCCTGACCTCGTCCTTGAAAAGCATTTTAAGAGGTTCAACCAGTTCAAACTGAAGGTCTTCAGGCAATCCTCCAACATTGTGATGGCTCTTGACCGATTTTACTGTTTTTGTTCCGGACTCAATGATGTCAGGATATATAGTGCCTTGTGCAAGGAATTTTACATCCTCCAGCTTCCCGGCCTCATCCTCGAATACGCGGATAAATTCTTCGCCAATTATCATTCTCTTCTTCTCAGGATCCGCAACTCCCTCAAGCTTATCCAGGAAGCGGTCCACAGCGTCAACGTAGATGAGATTTGCTCCCATTTCTTCCCTGAATACTCTTACTACTTCTTCCGGTTCTCCCTTTCTAAGCAATCCGTGGTTCACATGAACACAGGTCAACTGCTTCCCGATCGCCTTAATAAGGAGAGCTGCCACTACAGAGGAATCCACTCCTCCCGATAGAGCTAATAGAACATTGCCATCGCCGACCTGTTCACGGATAAGGTTCACCTGCTCAGTTATAAAGTTCTCCATATTCCAGTTTGGTTCAGCCTTACAAGTATCAAATACAAACTCCTTCATCCTTTGTATCCTAAGGTTCTCTTCATTCGGCCATGGCAGGTTCCCATCAAGGTCTACTGACAGTATGGGCAGACCAGCTTCCATTAGAGCTTTTGAGGGCATTATTTGAACTCCATCGACTACTCTGTTTTCACCACCGTTGAGAATGATCCCCTTTACATTGGTTATTTTTGATAGCTCATCTGCAGAAATATCGTGGGGGTGAATTTCCGTGTAAACTCCAAGCTCACGTATTTCCCTCGCTATGTAGGTATTTCTGGTACTACCAAGATCGATTATCAGTATTTTATCCTGTTTCATCAAGGTCCTCCTTTTTTTGATGAAATTATTGTACCATATGTTTTAAATTATGCACACTTGAATAATAAAATATTAGACTTGCCTGCCTAGATGAAAATCTCATTTCCATTTCTTGTATTTTTAAGCATTTCGGCCATCTTCTTCATTCCTTCAGAAAGTGGTGGCGGTAAAATACGAGCATCCATTGGACATACTTTTATACAGGATGCACATAAGAAGCATTTCCCCGGATCCGTCTCAACAGATCCTTTGATCGAAATTGCTTCAACAGGGCAGACTCTAGCACACTCACCACATTTATTACACATATCTGTAGAAATCGGAGTAACAATAGATTTTTTGATCTCCTTATAAGGAAAATTGCCTGGGACGTTTACAGAGCTAAACTCTGCCTTATCTAATTTCTTCAGGATATCTCTTGCATAATTTCTTACCTCAGCTAAGTCTGTTTCTTCAGGTCTCCCTTTCGCAATCTCCGGTGCCAAGGAATGTTGAGCAACAAAAACTCCTGAAGAAATAATAAGGCAGCCTTTTTTCTTTAGTGTATCATTTTATTCAAGCAATGCATCTTCATAAGCGCAGTTGCCATATACTATAAGGGTAACTGCCTTTTTACCTTCAATAGCCAATTTTTCTAATTTAGCTGTTACGAAACCCGGGATCCTCCCTGAAAATACCGGAGCTGCAACTATGATCAAGTCGCTTTCTTCATTGTTAGGAAAATCTTTGTTACATAAGTCTACCATGTTTACTGATTTGGAAAGACTTTTACCAAGTTCTTCTGCGATCTTTCTTGTTCCGCCTGTAGGGCTGAAATAATATACATTCAAATTATTTAACATGCTTTCTCCATTAACTTTAGCTTAGCTAAATTGGCTCGCTTTCATCTCCTGATCCTCGCCGAAGGGCTACCACAGCTCTGGATCATTTATTCCCACTCGCAAACTATAGGGCTATTCTAAACAAATTTGTTTAGGTATTTTGATTCGATTTTATTCAATTTGATATCAATTCTCCATCTTCTACGGCGTTAAATAATATTTTGTTATCATAATGTTATCATAATATGTATCGAAAAATAGTTCTCTTACAACAGTTTTTATCTTAAACATATTTGTTTTTTAATACTATACTAAAAATGTAAAAACATTACAATATCCTCAATTTCATATGTACTCACAAAATAGAACATTTGAAAATTTTCTATTTCTTAAATATTTCGGTATAGTAGTATTCCCCTAATTTTGTGGCTCTTTCACGAATATCTTCTTCAGTAAAATCTTCGTATTCACTACAAAATGTCATCACCTGATGGTATTTTGATTTTTTATAAATATCTACTTTATCTTTAAAAGATAAGTTATCAGCCTCACAATTTAACGCTATTTCTAAACAAATAAGGTTACCTATTGATAGTGTTTCTTTATTGTGAGGATCCTCATTAATTATATGTTCAATAGATGAGTCATCAAAATAATTATCCCTATTATCTTGTCTTGCTGCAATTTTATTCAATGCATATTTTGTTATTGTATTTGTTGCATTATTCGATTTCGAGTATTGCAGTTTTGAAAATGTTGATACAAACTCATCCTTATTTGGGAACCTATCCGCAAAAACTTTATACAAATATTGTTCTAATATTTTATTCGTATTATTTTTTGTTGTACTTTTTCGTAAATTTATTGCTAGTTTTGAAAATCGTGCTTCATAGATATTTGCTTGATTCTTAAGCAATCCAGAGTATGCAAAAATAAAATTTTCTATATACATAACAGCGCCCTTAAATTGTTGATTCGAAATCTTTTCTTTAGATTTTAAATCAATCAATGCTAATAGAGCAATTCTGGCTTGGGATACTCCAAATGTTAATTCAATTGATTTTAAACTCTGTATTAACCAATTATATTCTTTTCGATTATCATAATCAGACGCATTTGGATTTACAATTTTCATATAATTTGCTGCTTCTTTATGTAAATCTTCAACAAATTTTTCATATGAATCTTTATTTATTTTAATATGTTTTATAAATGAATCATACAATTTTACATGTGTAGTTTTTTGATATTTTGATAACCAAAAATGTCGGAAAAATGTTGCCATTCCAACATCTTGATCTCTTTCTCTTAAAATAATTTTTATTTTTTCCCATTGTTTCTCTATGGTTTTATCTTTTGCATTTTCATCTGCATGAAATATCTCATATATTCTATTCTTTATTAGGTCTATACTTGCAAGGTTTTTACCTTTTGCATTTAATATTTCAAATATTTTATATGCTAGCTCTTTGTCTTCAGTCAATATCGAAATAACATTCATAATAAGAATCTGATCTCTTATTGCAATTAGAATATCTTTATAAGCTATGTCATTAAACCTATATTTTTTTCGTAAATTTTCTTCTTTAAGCTCTAAAAGAAAATAATCATAAGTTTCTTTTATGTTTGTTTCTTCTTCATTCGAGGGTAAAAGCGTAGTCTTTTCTAACGATTGTACATATGCTTCAAAATATGGATAAGATGTTATGCTTTTTAACTTTGGAATTGGTCTACCGTAGTCATCTTTTGTTTTTATATAAGAAAATGTGGCCTCTGCTAGCTCATTTTCCCCAATTTCTAAAAATTTTGAAGTTATAACTGATAGCAGTATTGTAATAACTGTTAATCGTTGCTGTCCATCAATAACTTCAATGTATTCATCCTTTTTCTCTGATCCTGAAAAAACCATTGTTCCGATAAAATACTCTGTATTTGTTATTTCTTCATCACCAATAATTAAGCTGTTTATTGCATCTTGTAAGAATATGCCATAGTAGTCTCTTCCCCAGCTATAGTCACGTTGAAAATTTGGAATACTCATAATAGGATATGAACGAAACATTGATTTAATAGTTTTATTTTCTGGTGAGAGTTTCATAATACCTCCTCTAACTTTCTTTATTTTTATTATTTAAAATGAATTAACTATATTAATTAAAACAGCTTCAAAACTTTTTTACTCCACTATTTTTAGCCCATCCATTCTAGATTCGAATCTATTTTTTAATCATGCTCATCTTTGATAATATTACGCAATCAATTCTCGTTATAACTCTGATCTATTAAATACTTAATCTGTTCAAATTCATCAGCTGACTTAAGTGTTATTTCTAGGTCTCCTGTTCCCCAATGACCAATGTTTCTAACATCTCTGATTATGCCTGCTTTTTGCTCTTCTAAGTAATTATCTAGATTTAGTCTCAAGTATAGCAGTATATTTTTTTGTCTTACTTCTACACATACTATATTCCTAATCTTTTTGAAAGCTGTATATAGCTTCAGTTGATTTTCAGATACATCATCTCCAAGAGATAGTATGTAGTCACGAATTGAATAATAGATTTCTCTTAGCTCATTGCTGGTTCCTTCTAGCTGCTCAGTAAATGTTTTATCTACTGTCTTCTTGATAGCTATTTCAGCTTCATTACTTTCTACAACAGGCTTTACGCTGGGAGAATTTATTTGTTCAAATAGGATCAGATCGTTCCCAAACTTTTTATATTTAATAAGTTTAATATTCTTCTGCATTTGATTTACTGCATGTTCATCAAATTTGGTAAAATCATTAGCAATACATATGACACAGGGTATAGACCAATCAATTTTGTTAGCAATTTCCATTCCTAACTTCTCAATAGTCAAAAGCTTAAACTCTGCTTTGTGATCCATCAGCCAATCAAGGTAGAAGAGCCCCTGATTAATTACATTTTCGTTCTGGCTTCTTTTATATTCAAAAATAACGGGGCAATAGTTCTCATCAATTCCCAAACTATCAATACGGCCATTAGTAATACTAAATTCTGATTGCAAAAATGTCACTCCAAAGAATGTAGACATGTTTTTTTCGATTAATATCTGTAATTTTCTCTCCAGTTGAAAAGAGCTTGGCGATAATTGTGATACTTCTCCGTTTATTGAAAATAAATTGATATCTCCCATTCACACACCCCCATTTTTTATAATCCTATCCATCCACTTGTACGCGCTATCTATGCCGCCACAGCATTTTTATTTATCTGGTCAATAACCGCTCTTAAGCTCATAAACACAGTCACATTATCAAATAGCTCGCTGATGCTGCCCTGGTCTGTAAACGGGCTTTCTTGTAATACAGACAGATCTTTCATCATGCCATTTTTTACAATATAGTTTACTATCTGCCTTACAAAGTACATCTGCCTGCTATCTAATATATTGTCGCTTAAAAACTCAGAGAAGGCATCATTGGCTGCCTTATGGTCCAAACCTACTATAGACCGTACCAGTTCACCTAAAGGAGTAGTCCCATACTGGGCTGAATACTGATCTTTGGTGCCTAGCTCATTCCATAAGATATGCTCCAAGGATTTTATATCTTCTCCTGTTAAAGGCTTATTGCTCTTTAACTTGGCAATGGCAGGAATGTCCTGGTGCTGTAAGATATAGAAATTTACCTTCTTCTTATATTGAGCTAAATCATCGTTATTAAGCTGGGATTCATTTACTATCATACTTAGAATGTCATCTGTAAAATCGGTATCATATCTATATCTATCTTTCTCAGGTATAAACTTAATTAAATCACGTAACTTGATACGAATATATTCATAATCCATTAAACCTGCTCTTTCCAGGTAGCTATTATAAACAATCTGCTCTAAAAGTTCTTTTTGCTGAGCAATAAGAGGAATAGTTCCGTATTTAGTCAGTTCATTTGCCTTATTAAAAATATCATTCTTAGCCCTAGTTGAGCTCTTTTCACTTAGCATGGCCAGCTCAATCTGATATATTAACTGGTCAAAACGAGTAGCTGAAGGATCTTCATTTGTTGGTAGAACCAAGGGTGCTATATGTTCAGCTATTTGTAGTGTGTTTTCATAAGTTAAGGCTGCAAAGTCTTCCTCACTTTGAAATTTATCTATAATGCGAAGATGTTGTTTGACAGCAAAGTTATCTCTAGGAAGCCCTTTGATTTCTTCCAATAAGCTCTTGACCAGGTCTTTACGGTAGTTCTGTAGAATCTCTGTTTGATAAGTTATATCTTGGAGTTTAAACACCATCTCCACTTTTGTATTGAAAATCCTTTCCTGTAAGGTAACAGCCATTTTAGCTTCCTGTCCTTTGCTATGAAGGCGGAAAAATTCAAAGTTACCACACAGATCAAAAATATAAAATTGCTCTTTATCCTTCCCATCCATCAATCCCTCACAGAGACGGGTTCCCCTACCAATCATCTGCCAAAACTTTGCCCTAGATAAAACCTTCTTAAAAAATACCAGGTTAAGAATTTCAGGTACATCAATGCCAGTATCAAGCATGTCTACAGAAATTGCTATTTGTGGCATCTTGTTTTTTTCTGAGAAATCATCTATCAGGCTTTGGGCATAGTTGGTGTAATTGTCAATCACTCTGGCGTAGTGTGGATGATAATCAGGGTATTCCTGATTCCATACTTCCAGGATCTTCTCTGCATGGTTGTGATTTTTAGCGAAAATAATGGTCTTGCCAATCTTTTCACCAAAATCTACTCTTTGGCCATGGGTCATAAGGGTATTTAAGGCTTTTCTGATAGTATCACTATTAAATATCCATTGGTTAAGAGCGCTGGAATCAATAGCTGCAGGAAGGTTGCCTTCTTCATCGGCAAAAGTATTTTCATACTCTTCCTTTTCTTCAGCTGTTAGATCATCATATGCTATACCCTCAGACATAAATTTTAGGGTTGTTTCTATAGATATAAAGTCTACCAGGTAGCCATCCTCAACTGCCTGGGCCAGCTCATAGCCATAAGTGGGTACACCACTTTCTAAGTCAAAAATGGCATAGGTGTTTTTATCAATATCATCTTTGGGCGTAGCAGTAAGCCCTACTAAAAGGGCATCAAAATATGTGAAAATATCCTTGTATTTGTTATAGATACTACGGTGGGCTTCATCTACAATAATAAGGTCAAAGTGTCCTGGGGTGAAAAGTCTGTCACCCTTATCATCTCTTGTTGCATCTATACAATTTATCATGGTCTGATAGGTAGAAAATACAGCACGAGCACTGGCCTCCTCTTTACCCTCTGTAAGATTACAAAGAGATAGGTTTGGCATTAGATTGTGGAAGGCTCGTTTAGCCTGGGTAACCAGGGCATTTCTATCAGCCAAAAATAGTAGGTTTTTAACCCAACCATGGCGTAAAAGTACATCAGCCAGGGAAATAATTGTCCTGGTTTTGCCTGAACCTGTAGCCATGACCAGAAGTGCTTTTCTCCTGTTACGGTCACCAAAGGCATCACAAATAGCCTGAATAGCTTCTTTTTGATAGTAGCGGTCAGAAATATCATCACTTATCCTTACACCTTTCAAAGGGGTACGGTCTTTTATTATATTAAAATACTTTTCTAAATCTCTTTTGGAATAAATACCTGATACTTGTCTTTCCGGATAGTGTTTGTCATCCCAAAAACGAGTCTCATAACCATTGGTCATAAAGATTAGTGGTCTTTGTTTAAACTTCTTTTCCAAAAAATCAGCATAAAGTACAGCTTGTTGTCTGCCTTTTTCCACATTGACACTGGTTCTTTTGGCCTCTATTACAGCTAGAGGCAATCCATTATCAGCAAATAAAACATAGTCAGCATAGCCCTTGCCAGCCTTATTAGGCATCTCATCTATTGGATATTCATCTACCCAGTTAGATCCTCTTTGCCAGCCAGCATCCTGAAGCATGGTATCAATATAGGCCTTACGAGTCTGAGTCTCTGTCATATCCATGGGTTTGACAGTATACCCTTCTTTAAGCTGTTCTTCCCTCTTGGATCTTAGATCTTCCCTATGGGCTTCGTTTTCAGCATAAAGTTCTTCTATATCTACTTCTTCAGCTGACGGGATATGAGGTATAACTCCACTTCTATATTCAATTTCTAGAAGGGAATCATCAAAAGAAATCTCCTTATATTCATCACTATAGCAATAGGCAAGAAAATCAAGAAAGCTATGTAGGTTTTTAAGGGCCAATACAGCCTGGTCTTTGTTTATTGACTTAGGATTGTGAGTAGCAATATTGCCCACTCTACGTAAGTAATCCAGTTTTCCTATCATACCCATGGGAAGTAGATCCTTAAAGTCTTCTCCACTAATAAGGGTAACTAGCTTATCATCATAGGGCAGCTTTAGAAAATCATCAGCACTATACATCCATTTGACTGCAATTTCTAAGGCAGTACGGCTGGCAGATGCAGAAAGAGCAGGTGAAATAAAGATAGCCTGCTCAGCAGAGACAGCTACCTCGGCAAAGGATTCAAATTGTCTTTCATTTTTTAAGAAATCAAAATTGGTGGGCATTATAGTCACCCCATATTTTAAAATAATTCTCCCCTAAAGGCTTTTTGCATTAGGGATTTATGGTTAAGCTCTAGTTTGTCTAATGATGCTTGGAGTAAAGATTTTTGTGCTTCAACTTGTTGTACAAAGGAAGCAAATTGAATTTGAAGTGAAAGTGTTGGAACAATTACCTCTATAGCACCAATGCCTTCCTGGCTAATTGTATATTGGCCAGCTGATGTTTTTATTTTTGATTTCATTTGTCTTTTACCATATTGGCTATTGAGCAGCGAACTTGCAAAACATCCTTGAAGTCGACTCTCATCAAAATGTACTCTTATTATATGGTCGTTGTAATAAACACATTCACCTATATCATGAAAAACAGCACATCTTCCCACATACTCTGGATTACCGTTTACACGGGCAAATAAAAAATCATTTTCATAAAGCAAGTATCGTTTCTTTTCTGCTTCTGTAAGCGAAATCCTATTAGGCTGTGAATAATCTATAAAGCCATCTTGCAACTCCACAAGCCGTAGAACAATATTTCCGTCGGCATCATTTCCACGCCTTGCCATTCCGTTGTTCGCGTTTGTTATAAATGCACTCAATTGTTCCTTTTCCCATCCCCTTGGATTAGTTACAGGATCACCAAACATTTCAATAAATTGTGATTTTACCAATAAATCAAGTTTGTCAATTTGTACCCTACGCTTTTCGAGAGCGGCACTCGATATGTCGAGAATATTTGCAATTTTTTGTTGGATATCTAGCGGGGGCAAGAAGATAGGCATATTAACAAATTTTCTAGATATTCCTCCAACAGTAGCACCCCTGAAATCTGACAAAATATGTCTTTGCCCTATATCAGAAAATAAATAATAAAACAAATATTTAGGAAATAGATTATTGTTAGGTCTTAATAGAAATATATGTTCATTTATAGCAGCACTTTCAAAAGGAAATAATTCATCTACATAACTTATTTTCCCAGTTGTAGCTCCATCCTTTACAATGAGAATGTCTCCTTTTCTTATCTTTCCTGTCTTCATATTTTTAAAATGAGTTGCTGAAATATATTTAAGTTTTTCTTTATCTAAATTAAAGCCACCTTCATTATTGAGATGCTCGGCTCCAATACTAGGGATGCCTTCAGAAATTGCTCCCCCTTTTTCACGGCTACCACTCTCTAAAGATAAAATATAATCGTTTAATTTACCCACGGAGCATCCCCTCCAGCTCTTTCAATCCCTCTCGTATTTCTTTTTCCAGGTCATTTATTTCAGCCAATATTTCTAAGGGATGAGGATATTCTTCTTCCACATAGGTAGATTCCTTATATTTATTTATGGAAAGGTCATAATCATTTTCTACTATTTCATCCTTGGGAACCAGGAAACTTTGGTCTGTTCTTTTCCTATCCTCTTCTTTATCTAGAGCCTTAAATCTTTCAATTATATCCGGTATATTGGAGCCTTCTATCTGGTTTCTCTTATCATCCAAACTGTATCCATCATTTTCCATATCATAGAACCAGACCTTATCAGTACCACCTGCTCCAGTCTTGGTAAATACTATTACAGCAGTGGATACTCCAGCATAGGGTTTGAAGACACCAGAAGGCATGGAAATAATTGCCTCTAGCCTATGGTTTTCTATGATTTCTTTTCTTATAGCCTTATGGGCTCTGGAAGATCCAAAAAGAACTCCATCAGGTACTATGGATGCACAACGACCTCCATTTTTAAGCATCCTTAAAAATAGAGTTAGAAAGAGAAGCTCAGTTTTCTTGGTCTTGGTTACCTTTAATAAATCAGTAGAAACTATGTCATAGTCTAAACTTCCCTTAAAGGGTGGATTGGCAAGTATCTTTGTATATTTCCCTGTATCTATATTTTGATCTGATAAACTATCCTTATATTCTATATGAGGATTTTGGATGCCATGGGTCATCATATTCATAGCACCAATTCTTAGCATGGTCCTATCCATATCATAGCCTGTAAACATATTATTATCGTAGTGGGCTTTGGCTTCCTTATTGTAAAAAATTTCTTCAAGATATTTTTCTTTTAAGTACTCTCCTGCAGAAACTAAAAATCCAGATGTACCACAAGCTGGATCACAAATTGTATCTCCAGGCTGCAAATCTAAAAGCTCAACCATCATCCTGATTATATGACGGGGAGTTCTAAACTGGCCATTGGTACCAGCTGTAGATAGCTTGGAAAGCATGTACTCATAGAGATCTCCTCTAGCATCCTGCTTGTCAGGAAGCTTATCTATATAGGCATACATATCATCTAATGATGTGATTATTTTTTCTAATAGCTGGGGAGTAGGCACTTTAAAAATTGCATCAGCCATATATTTTGCATAAGAGCCGCTGGACCCATTTAAATCTTTTATAAAAGGAAAAACTTCAGTCATTATTGTCTGATACATATTCTCAGCTGGCTTATCTCTTAAACTGGACCACTTTAAATGTTCCTTATCTGCAAATATACTTTGATATGGGATTCCCAGCATAAGGCTTTCTTTTTGTCTTGTATTATCTGTCTGATCAAGATCACGAATAAACATTAAATAGGTGATTTGCTCTATAACATCTAAGGGATTGGTAAGCCCGCCTGTCCAAAACATTTCCCAAAGCTTGTCTACTTTATTTTTTAATTCTCCAGTAATCATGGTCGCTCATCCTCTTTATCTTTTTTCTTTTTACCTCTTCTATCCTCCGGCTTTTTAGCATCAAGAGGAATAACCCAGGCATTACCAAAGCGAACTGCTCCTGGTATACGGCCTTGGGCACATAACAGCTGAACCTGTCTGGGTGTTACTCCCCATTTTTCAGCTACTTCTTTTGTAGTCATACCATCCATTTTTAACTCTCCCTAATAAAAGGATTTTAATAATTTTATTATATCGTAGTAACGAAATTTAAACAAGAAATCTTTTGTAAGTTAAAGGGATAGAATTCATAGCTGCACCTATTTATATGGCATAAATTTTGTAAAAAATTCCATGTGTATATACACATGCATTGCTTGCCATTTTTATTTGTCCTTTTTCATGACGCTGATGACGGTAATGACGGTTTTTTATATACCGCCTTACCGCCTATATCATCGTCACTATCGTCATACTGTCATGCTACTACTTTTTCTGTACCAATCTTATTTTCCTTCCAGTATGATTACGACTAGTTTCAATGGATACTCCATATTCATTCCATAATCGATTTGCACTGACATTTAATTTTCTTGATAGGACATTAGGTTGAATATCTATATCACCTAATTTTTCTATTAGTTCAGTTTCACTTCCAATCCATTCCCCTTCTTCCTGAGTGAATAAATTCGCAACTGCTTCTAGTAAGGGATTAGGTGGGTCCTTCCATAATTCAGTTTCGGTTTTTGTAAGATTCCAGATGCAACGATCTCGGTCAAATTCAAGATGTAATTTTTGATCTTGCTGGTCTCGGCCTACTATATCAAGTATGGCTTTATTGTCTGATCTTTTTTCTTTTTGTAATATAAATGCTCCATCTGCAGCCCCTAATAATCCGTTTGTTCCCGAAATGGTATCGAAACTATCCTCCGCACTTTGCTTTCTAGTATGATGAACAAGTAGTATACAAATATTGTAATTGTCAGCATACTTTTTTAGCTGGGATACTATTTCTTAATCATTTGAATAACTATATCTGTCACCGCTAAGCTCACGAACTTTTTGTAAGGTATCAATTATAATTAATTTAGTCTCAGCTTGCTCTTTTAAAAATGTATCAAGCTGACCATCCAATCCATCAATCAATCTTTTGGCCTCGGTGGCAAAGAAGAATTTATTATCACTCTCCATTCCAAACATACGAGATAGTCTTTTTTGTAATCTTGCAAAATCATCCTCTAAGGCTAAATATAGCACTGGCCCCATGTTTACTTTATATTCCCATAAGGGTAAGCCTCCACTTACGTGGAAGCCTAGCTGAGCCATGAAAAAAGATTTTCCTACTTTGGGAGCACCAGCAAAGAGATAAACTCCTGAATATAAAAGTCCTTCAATAATCTGAGTTTTTGGAGTATAAGCTGTATCGTAAAGCTCAGTTAGGGAAACGGTGTTCAATTTACCTGGTGAACTTTTGCTATTGATACTTTGTGAATTATCATATAAAATGTTGTTAGTATTTAGTGAAAGTGATTTTGATTTGTCTGGTGGTGCAGACTTATGGAGAGCAATCACTTTTTCTTTTTGTGGATTCATTCTATATCCCCTTTCATCCCATCCATGGTTTTTGTTATAAGGTTTATGGTCTCAAGAATATCTGTATCCATATCCAATCCGTTTTCTATTCTTTTTAATTCTTCTAAAACAGCAGCCAGTTCATCTCGAAGAGCTTTATATACTCTAGGATTTCCCTCTACCACTACTTCACGATTTTGAAGTTTTCTTATAATGTAGTCTTGCTTTGTTAAACCTGATAGGCGAACTGCTCTTTCCAATTCTTTATCCTCTACTGGTGAGACTCTGAAAGCCACTGTCTTATTTCGCCAGCGACCTTTCCTGTCATAAACCTTTAGTGACATAATTAAATCCCTCTTTCTCTTTGAATATTTAATTGGTTTGTCATTTCTATTTGTTTTGATGGAAATAGGTGGGCATATCTATAAGTTATATCTATACTCTCATGCCCTAATCGATCAGCAATGGCCAGGGCTGAAAAACCCATGTCTATTAGCAAAGATACATGGCTATGACGTAAGTCATGAATTCTAATTCTTTTTACTCCTGTAGCTTTTGTTCCACGATCCATTTCATGGTGGAGGTAACTTTTACTTATAGGAAAGAGCCTGTCTGTTTCTTCAATGCCATAGAACATTCGAATATGATCTTTCACCTGTTGACATAAGAAGTCAGGTAAGGTAATTATCCGATTACTTTTCTCTGTTTTTGGTGGAGTAATTACATCTCTGCTTTTAATCCTTTGATAGGATTTAGTAATTGATACTATACACTTATTGAAGTCAAAATCACTAGGAGTAAGTGCTAACAGCTCTCCCAATCTTATCCCTGTCCAATAAAGCATTTCAAACGCATAATATGAAATTGGTTTTTCCATCATGGCATCTGCAAATTTAAGTTATTCTTCTTTGGTCCAAAATAACATTTCCTTATATTTTTCTGAGCCCATATTCCCTGCTTTAGCAGCTGGATTTAACCTTAAATCATAATAACGTACTGCATGGTTGAAGATTGCACTTAGTTGATTGTGTATAGTCTTAAGATAAGTTTGAGAATGCTTTTTACCATAACTATCATTAAGGTTTGATATTTCATTCTGCCAGGCTATTACATCTTTTGCTGTGATTTCTGCTAGCTTTCTCTTTTCAAAGAAGGGTAAGATCTTGTTTTGTATTATACTTTCCTTGGTTAGCCAGGTATTTTCTTTTAGTCGAGGCCTTATATCTTTGCTATAGAGGTCAACGAAATTGCCAAAGGTCATATCCATATCAGCCTGATTTTGTTGCAAAAAATTTCTTTCCCACTCTAGGGCCTTTGCACGAGTTGAAAATCCACGTTTGCATTTTTGTTTACGATCTCCCTTCCAATCTGTGTAACGGAACATGACATACCATGTTCCCCTTTCTTCATCTTTATAAGCTGTCATTTTCTCAGTCCTCCTTTTTATTATTCATTGGTTTTAGAGCTATAAAACTTTTCATAAAAGTACTTACGGTCAATCCTTCCTGTAATAGTGATGTATCCTTTCTTCTTTAGTTCTTCATTTAGCCTCTTTATTATCTTGTAGGCATAGGGCTTAGAGACATCCATTTTCTCTGCTACTTCATCAACTCTCATGAACATTTTCTCTTTCATATGATTTAACTCCCTTGTCATGTTAAACATATTTGTTTAGTGTCGTTTTTTATTATATTAAACTTTTTGTTTAAGTCAAGTGGTTTTCGTAAAAATATTAAACATTTTTATTTAAGTTTTTCTTGACTGTACTTAAACATATATGTTATACTTAATGCGAAATTATATACGAATAGGAGAAATAATATGGCTATAGGTGAAAGAATAAGATTCATCCGTACTTTACGTGGAATGACCCAGAAGTATCTTGGCCAGTCAATTGGTTTTGATGAAAAAACTGCTGATGTTCGTATGGCCCAGTATGAAGCTGGTACAAGAAAACCTAAAGCTGACTTAACAAAGTCTCTAGCTGATGCTCTTGATGTATCTCCTTATGCTTTGGATGTCCCTGATATTGATAGCAATATTGGTCTTATGCATACTTTTTTCGCTCTTGAGGATCTTCGTGGGCTCAGGATTGATAAGATTGATGGAAAGCTCTGCATCCGGCTAGATAAGACAGATGGTAATATTTATAATGAAATGCTTCAAATGTTTTCTGCCTGGTACGAGCAAGCATCCAAGTTTAATAGTGGCGAAATCAGTAAAGAAGAATACGATCAGTGGCGTTATAGGTACCCTGAGCTTGATATAAGTCAGAATTGGGTCAAAGTACCTTCTCAAGAACTTAGTGACAGTTTTGTAAAAGAACTAAAGGATAAGGAGGTGTTATGATGCGAAATATAAAAAACGAAGGTATGGCCTTTCGCACACAAATTAAAGAACTAGTTCTTGATTTTCTGCGTTCTACCGAAGAATGTAGACCCGAAGGTGTAGGGATGGCACAGGCTACAATATTCAGAGAATGTGGCCTTGATTGGGAAGATCAACCAAAAGCATCTTCTAGTCAACAACAATTTTGGCTAGTTGCGCTACTTTATGTACTCGAAAAAGAAGGCTCAGTTCAACGTGATCCAGTTAGTAAAAAATGGCGTCTAAAATAATAAAACGGCTTTGCTGACAGTAACTCAGCAGAGCCGTTTTGGATGGATAGGATAGATTGGATAAGATAAGAATTAATCCAAAAATCCCAGTGTTATCAAATTGTTATCAAATGACAAAATAAAATCCCGAAAACCTTTATTTCATGCGAGTTCCCGGGATACTGTATACTATTCCCACTCGATAGTAGCCGGGGGTTTATTGGTTATATCGTATACTACTCTGTTTATGTGCCTTACCTCGTTTACGATCCTGCTTGAGATGTGTCCGAGGATATTCCAAGGTATCTGTGCAAATTCTGCAGTCATGAAGTCTATGGTCGTTACTGCTCTAAGTGCCAGGGTAAAGTCGTAGGTCCTTCCATCTCCCATAACTCCAACGCTTTTAGTGTTTGTAAGAACTGCAAAATACTGATTTATATCTGTATCAAGAGCTGCAGCTGCAATTTCCTCCCTGAATATAGCATCTGCTTCCTGAAGTATCTTAACTCTCTCCTCGGTTACCTCTCCAATTATCCTTACAGCAAGCCCAGGCCCCGGGAATGGCTGTCTGAAAACAAGTTCCTTTGGAAGTCCAAGCTCTAAGCCAACTTTCCTCACCTCATCCTTGAAAAGATCCCTTAGTGGCTCGATGATCTCCTTAAAGTCGACGTAATCCGGAAGGCCTCCAACATTGTGATGGCTCTTTATTACAGCTGAGTCTCCCAGGCCGCTTTCGATTACATCGGGATAAATAGTACCCTGTACAAGGAAGTCAACCGACCCGATCTTTTTAGCTTCCTCCTCGAATACGCGGATAAATTCTTCCCCGATTATTTTTCTCTTGGTTTCAGGGTCTGTTACTCCAGCAAGCTTGTCGTAGAATCTCTGCTGCGCATTGATCCGTATAAAATTCAAATCGTAATCCTTCGAGAATATCTCCTCAACCTGATCCCCTTCATCCTTACGCATCAAGCCATGATCCACGAATATGCAGGTCAACTGCTTTCCAACTGCCTTACCGATAAGTACAGCTGCAACTGAGGAATCGACCCCTCCTGAAAGTGCACAAAGTACCTTCTTATCCCCTATTTTCTCCTGAAGCTTCTTAATGGACTCCTCAACAAACTCATCCATTCTCCAGTCGCCCTTGCATCCGACCACGTTGAATACGAAGTTTGAAAGTATCCTGTTTCCTTCTTCAGAATGAAGCACCTCCGGGTGGAACTGTACTCCATAAAGCTTCATCCCTTCATTCTCGAATGCTGCTGTCGGACATGTCTTTGTGACTGCTGTAGCCTTAAAGTCCTCCGGCATTTTCTGGACGTAGTCAGTGTGACTCATCCAGCAGGTTGATTCCTTTTTGACTCCAGTCATAAGCCTGGACTCGGGATCGACGACTTCCAGCTTGACCTTTCCATATTCCCTTGCAGACGCAGCCTCAACATTCCCTCCAAGTACATAGGATATAAGCTGAGCTCCGTAGCATATCCCAAGGATAGGAATTCCTGATTCCAGCAGCTCCCTGTCAACAGAAGGCGCTCCTTTTTCATACACGCTGTTGGGACCGCCCGTAAATATGATCCCCTTAGGATCCATAGCCTTAAGCTTATCAAGACTGATGGTATAAGGATGGACCTCGCAGTACACATTCATTTCCCTTACTCTTCTGGCAATCAGCTGATTATACTGACCTCCAAAATCAAGGACTATGATCGTTTCTCTCTCCATCAAAACCTTTCCTCCCCCTGAACTTTGAAATAATCTCCCATATAGCTCTCAATAAACAGCTCCTCCAGACCCCACTCACTCTTCAGCTGCTTGTATTCAAGGATAGTTTCCGGTCTGTAGGACTCAAGTGTCCTTACGGCTCTGATCATGATGTTCTTTGGAGTATGCTCCATATCCACGAACTCCAATATCTGAACCTGGTAGCCTAATATTTCAAGTATACTCCCCCTGATACTGTCTGTCACCAGAGAACTTAATCTCTCTTTTATTATTCCGTGCTTTAGCATGCCATTAAGCTCACGATTTTTTATCTTCGAAAACAGCTCATGCTGGCAGCAGGGAACGCTCATAATGACCCTTGCACCCCATTGGGCTGCCTTTACCAGAGCTATGTCCGTAGCAGTGTCGCAGGCATGTAATGTGACAACCATATCAATATCGGATCCAGGGACATAGTCGGCAATGTCTCCACAGATAAACTTAAGATTTTCATTGCCAAGCTTCTGGGCGGTATCGTTGCAAAAATCGATCACGTCCTTCTTAAGATCCATACCTATAATATTTATATCCAGTCCCCTTATAACAGACAGATAATGATAAAGAGCAAAGGTCAGATAGCTCTTTCCGCATCCAAAATCAACTATTTTGATAGTTCCATTATCCTTAAGGGTATCCGCAACATCCTCTACAAGCTCAAGAAATCTGTTGATCTGCCTGAATTTGTCATACTTTTTCTTGTATACTGTGCCCTCTGGCGACATTACTCCAAGATGCACAAGATAATCTACAGGTTCGCCATCCTGAAGTATATAGTTCTTTTTTCTGTCGTGGGTAAGATCTACCAAATGCTTTTTAGAAGAAACCTCCTTGATCCTGGCAGCACCTTTTTTACTTACCAAAACCTGATATTCTCCATCGGTAGTCTTGAAATCTCCCTGCTTGAAGTCATTGAGCAGAAGCTGCTCAGCCAGTTCTATGGCATCCTCAGGATCACGATTTTCGTGAGTCACCTTTTTTTGGTAGTGTCTCTCAAACTGAAACCTTGTAGTCCCCTTCTGATCAAATGGCTTGATGGTTACCTTAAGAGGGCTATCCTCAGTCTTTCTTTTTCTGTTGCTTATAATTGCTTTGGACAGGCTCCCCTGTAGAAAAAGCCTGTCCAGCAGATCTCTCAATCCATTATCTTCCATTCCTTAGTCAACTCCTCCATAACAGTGCCAATAGGCTCTCTAAGCACAAAGTCCGATTTACGATCATAGCTTGTCTCAGTCTTATTCATCAAAACAAGGCAATCGCCTCTGTAGTAGTCCACCAGACCAGCGGCCGGATAAACATTTAGAGATGTACCGCCTATGATCAGTATCTCAGCCTTCTTGATATAATCAATGGCTCTGTCGAATACCTCAATATCAAGGCCTTCCTCATAGAGCACCACATCCGGTCTGACCACTCCGCCGCACTTCGGACACTTGGGAATACCCTCTGCATCGAGGACATGCCCCAGATTATAGGTTTCTTTGCAGCTTACACAGTAATTCCTATGGATCGATCCGTGAAGCTCAAGCACGTTTTTTGATCCTGCCAGCTGGTGAAGTCCGTCGATGTTCTGGGTTATGACAGCCTTAAGCTTTCCCATTTTCTCTAGCTTTGCAAGAGCTATGTGAGCTTTATTGGGAAGTGCATCCCTGTAAATAAGATTATTTTTATAGTAGCTGAAGAACTCACCTGTATAGCTTCTGAAAAAGCTGTAGCTTAACATCTCTTCAGGTGTGAAGCCCCTGCTCCCTTTAGAGCTGTATAGTCCCTTGGCTGAGCGAAAATCAGGTATCCCGCTTTCGGTTGAAACCCCTGCCCCGCCCAGGAATACAATATTATTGCTGTCAGCTATTCTTTTCTTCAGGGCAATCATTTGATCCTTCATTATCTATCCTCTCCTACAATGTAGTCCTTGAGAGACCTCCTTACGCTTTCAACGAAGTCACTGGCTGCACCCCAATCAAAATTTATAACCAGCCCCTGGGAACTCCCAGTAGATATTACTCTTAAGTCCGTCACCCCTTCAAGATTGTCCAGGATAACAATCAAAGCAGCCCTGTTGCTGGATCTGAAGAAATATTTCTCAAAGATAAGGGTTCCTGTCAGCTTTCCATCGCCTATATCTAGTATCTCCTCGTGTACCAGCTCAGAATTTTGACCTTCTTTGATAAGCTCCATTGCCTGGATCAAAGGTAAACTCACTTTAAAGCCTGCTTTACTCATGTCAATCATCCCCCTTCTCCGTTTTGATCCTGAATATGAAGTAGTAGTGCTTGAAAATATCCATTGCTATAAGCATCACCTTAAGCCAAAGCTTATCAACGGTGAAAATGCTTAGCCATATCATTGATGATGACAACGTTGAAAGCAATATTTTGGTCTTAAGTGTCATGGATCGCTTTTTCTCAAAATCCTCAAGATTATTCTTATATAGCTTTGTTGATCTGAACCACGTGCTGAACCTGTCTGAGCCCTTCGCAAGGAAAAATGACCCCAGAAGAAGCAGCGGAGTTGTTGGAAGCACAGGTATAAAGGCACCTACTGCCCCTATTGAAATAGATAAAAAGCCAAGTGATATATAGACTAACTTCATCTAACCAATCCTTTAGAAATATCTTCTTATAGTTATAAACTCAAGCCTTATATGGCTGTTGTGCTCTGAAAGCTCTCTGAGTGCAGCGATTACAGCCTTGCTGTAGGTTTCAGTATCGGCTTCGTCATGGTCCTCCCAATTGTATATGCAAAGCCTTAAGTCTTCCTTAAGATAGCTCATTGCATCCCACATTGCATCGAGGTTGTTTCCGTGGTATTCGGGAAGCTGAACCTTCTTCTTCATATAAGGGTGGAACGTCTCTTTATGGAGAAATTTTTTGAAATCCAGCAAAATTGTCCTCATACCCCGCCTCCTCAATAAAGTTGCTCAAAGGATTCATAGTGATCCTCAGTGTAAAAAATAAGTCCATCATTGGAGTACACAAGCCTTTCGCTGCCTCTGTAGCCTCCCTCGTAGTTTATGTCGCACTCAAAGTAGATCCTGCCGTCCTCCTCAGGAAGCAGCTTTTCCCTGTTGCCGAATCTGTCCCCGCCTATGCTCATTTTATCCGTAACATCCCATAGATTCCCCTTTTGAGGATCCCATCCAAGCTTTGAAGCCTCGGACTTGGTAATGTAGTTGTCGGGAAGCCTGCCATAGGTGTGAAGGTAAAGTGCCACATCCTCAGCCGAGGTATAATAGCCGTTCTCGTCAATCTCCACAGTCTCCTCAGTGGACTCCGAGGGCTCCTCAGACTGTTCAGATTCCTCAAGCTGCGGCAGCTCCACTTCTATCGTTTCCGGTTCCTGAACAGCCGTACTGCACCCGGTGAATGCTGCAAGCATTATTAGTATGATCAATAATAGTGAAAGCTTGCCTCTATATTTATGCATCATCTGTATTCCTCCTGATAATAGTCTCCTTACTTCTTACCCTAATGAGACTGAAATAAAAACCAGCTTCATTACTCTGTCCCCAGCTTGAGCTTTGTTGAATCCATATCTACGCTGTGGACTATGCTGTAGACGAAGTCGTAAAGGTATTCTGATTTGGTCTTTATGAACAGCTTATATATCGGGGCTTCAAGAAGGTCCTTTTTTATGGGGTATACTGTTCCCTCAAACTGTCTCAGATTAAGGTCCCTTACCATCAATGCCATTTCCTCTATCTCAGACTCAGAATATATTCCAAGGAGCTCAAGCTCCTCCCTGGCGATGTTATATGGTCTCCTGCCAAAGGTCTCCTCTGCGTAGCTGCTAAAGCCAAGCAGGTTAGGATCCTCCTTTTTTTGCTCTTTTGCCCAAGTTTCAACATTCACTCTCTGCTTGCTGTATTCAAATCCTCCATCAGCGCTGTACTGAAGGACCCCGTACTGATGTGGGTAGACTATAAGAGCGCTGTTGACTATGTCATATACCTTAGGATCCTCGGGATCGTCCCTCTTTATATCCTGGATATGGATATGCCCGCTGAGGTTCAGCTCTATTCCAAGCTCCCTGAAAAGCTCCACTACATCCGTGGTGTTGCTCAGGTACGTCCCGGTTACATCCCGGGTGCTGTGCCTCATCAACGGATGGTGCATAACTGAGATCAGCTTTGCGCCCTTAGCCTCTGCCATCTCAGCACACTCCCTGATCCACTTTGCAGTTTCCTCAGTTATATATCCGTCTCCTGTCGGCATGCTGAAATCCCCGAAGTACTTGTTTGAGTCAAGCATCAGGAGCCACAGATCCTCCGAAGGCGCAGCCAGGTAGCTCAATGTCTTTTCATCGAAGGATATTCCCTCATCGTATCCGAAGCTTCCGTATATCTCCCTGAAATCCTCATGGGTTATATTCTCAGCCGAATATGGAGCGCCCTCCCTGTATCCGTTTGCCCAGATGCTTAATACATCGTGGTTGCCGGGGATCACATAAACCCTTGTGCCCAGCTTTTCGATCCGGAGGAACCTATCCGATAGCTCCCTGTGATTCACAGCCTCGCCATTGTAGCTAAGGTCTCCGCTTACGATAAGTATGTCCGGTTTTTGCTCCTTGATATCCTCATAAAAGGAATCCATTATCTCCTCTGAGTAAAGCAGCTGCTTCCCATCCCTTGTAACCGCAAAAGCATCAAAGCCTTCACTAAAGTCTGTAAGGCTCTTGTCGAAGTAGTGGAGATCAGTTGCTATAAAAATCCTGATGTCACTTCCTGACTCTATGACAGCCTCAGGACCGCTTCTGTTAAAGCCAATAAAGGCAATGACTGCAGCCAGGCCGATTACTATTATAAATGACAGCTTCTTTAGTTTCATACAGTACCTCATTCTAAGATTTTGCTTATCAATTTACCCCATCGGTTGTCCGAAAGCATTTATCGTGATAAGCTTAAGGATATTGTAGCACATGGAGGGCTGTTATGTATTATCAAAAGGTAGTGGAAGGAATATTTATAGAAAGGCCAAATAGATTTATTGCAAGGGTGATGCTTCCCGAGGGAGAAGTTATCGCTCATGTTAAAAACACTGGAAGGTGCAGGGAGCTTCTCATTCCCGGTGTTAGGGTATATCTTGAGGATCATGGGGAAAATACCCTGCGGAAGACAAGGTATTCCTTAATTTCAGTATGGAAGAAAGACATGCTGATAAATATGGATTCGCAAGTGCCAAATGCCGTTGCTGCAGATGCTCTTAAAAGAGGGTTGATCACTGAGCTTCCTGAGACAGACCTGATAAAAAGAGAGAAAACCTTCGGCGATTCCAGATTTGATATTTATTATGAAAGCGGACAGCGAAGGGGATTTCTTGAGGTAAAGGGAGTTACTCTTGAGGAGGATGGAGTTGCAAGGTTTCCGGATGCCCCCACCGTAAGAGGGACAAAACACATAATGGAGCTTATTAAAGCAAAGGAGGAGGGCTATGAAGCCTCGATCCTGTTCCTCGTCCAGATGGAGGGTCCCAAATACTTTGAGCCAAACAAAAGCATGGACCCCGGCTTTGCAGATGCGGTCAAGCTTGCAAAGAGTAGAGGAGTCAGGGTACTTGCCTACGACTCTATAGTTACCCCGAATACAATATACATCGGAAAAAGTCTTAAAAAATAACAGCCCGCAAAAATGCGGGCTGTATCCTTTAGTTTTTCTCAAGAAGCATACCGGTTTCTAATCCGTTAAGATCCTGCTTCTCCATATCGGTCTTATCTGTAGCAATGATTTCTGTTGCCAGAGTCTCAGCCTTTATAAACTCCTCGTATTCCTTAACTGCTTCCTTTATAGGCTCTTCTCCATTGAAGAATATCTTTATGTTATCAAGTATCTCGTATCCGTTAGCCTTTCTCATCTGCTGGACCTTTGATATAAACTCCCTTGCATAGCCCTCATCCAACAGCTCCTTGGTAAGAGTTGTGTCCAGGATCACGAAAAGGTTGTTTTCCATGACCACGTTGAAGCCTTCCTTGGAGGATATAGAAACCTGCACGAAATCCTTCATTATCTCGGTGTCTGCTCCGTCAAGGTTCATTGTAACCTTTCCTTCTCTTTCAAGAAGATCGGCAAGCTCCTTGGCGTCAGCCTCAGCCAGTGCCTTTCCAAAGGACTTTATCTTAGATCCCAGAGTAGGACCTGCTTCCTTGAAGTTCGGCTTAAGTGAGTAGTTCATAAACTGTGAAAGGTCCTTTTCAAATACGACCTTCTTCACGTTAAGCTCCTCCATCATAAGAGGTACAAGGTCACCGATAAGCTCCTCGTATTTCCCGTCTATAACCACCTCGTTAAGAGGCTGTCTTACCTTGATCCTTACGTTCTCCCTGGATGCTCTTCCAAGAGCCACAAGGTTCCTTACAAGATCCATTTTATCCTCAAGGTTCTTGTCAATAAGCTCAGCTCTTGCCTCGGGATAGAAGTCTATGTGGACTGACTCGCCGCCAGTAAGGTTTCTGTAAAGCTCCTCTGATATAAATGGAACGAACGGTGCAATTATCTTGCAAAGGTCTACCATTATTTCATAGGTTGTGTTGTATACTGACTTTTTGTCGTCGTCAAGCTGAGTTGACCAGAATCTTCTTCTGTTTCTTCTTATATACCAGTTTGAAAGGTCCTCTATGACAAACTCCTGGATAGCCCTTACAGTCCTTGTAAGCTCGAATATGTCCATATTCTCCTTGGACTCACCCAGTAGCGTATTGAACTTCGAAAGAATCCATCTGTCTATCTCAGGTCTTTCCTCATATGGCACGAAGAACTCTCTTGGGTCTATGTCATCAGTGTTTGCGTACATCGAGAAGAAGTTGTACACGTTTCTTATGCTTCTGAAGAACTTGGACTCAACCTCTTTCAGGCCGTCCTCGTCAAACTTGGTCGGTGTCCATGGAGGTGATACATATATCAGATACCATCTCAATACGTCAGCTCCGTACCTGTCGAACAGATCGAATGGATCTACCGTATTGCCCCTTGACTTGGACATTTTCTTTCCGTCCTTGTCCAGAACAAGGTCGTTTACCAGTACATTCTTATATGGCGACTGCCCCATTACAAAGGTGGATATCGCTATAAGCGAATAGAACCAGCCTCTTGTCTGGTCGATGCCCTCGCAGATAAAGTCAGCGGGGAACAAGGTGTCAAAGTCGTCCTTGTGCTCAAATGGATAATGCTGCTGAGCAAATGGCATGGCACCGCTGTCGAACCAGCAGTCGATTACATCCTTCTCCCTGGTCATCACTCCATCGCAGTGAGGACAGTTGAAGTGTATGTCGTCGACATACGGTCTGTGAAGGTCTATATCCGGGCTTACTTCCTCGATTGCCCTGTCTATAAGCTCCTGTCTTGACCCTACGCTGTCAGTGTGCCCGCACTTGTCGCATCTCCATATTGGGAATGGCGTACCCCAATACCTGCTTCTTGATATTGCCCAGTCGTTTACATTCTCAAGCCAGTTTCCGAACCTCTTCTCGCCAACGAAATCCGGGAACCAGTTTACGCTGTTGTTATTTGCCACAAGCTGATCCTTCAGCTTGGTCATCTCTATATACCATGACGGCTTAGCGTAATACAATAACGGAGTCCTGCATCTCCAGCAGTGTGGATAGTTGTGGTCCATCTTCTCCTTCTTGAACAGCTTGCCGTTCTCCTTGAGCCACGCGATTATGTGCTTGTCGGCATCCATAACGAACATATCTGCCCATGGGGTTTCGGTGAACTTCCCTTCCTCCGATACCGGATTTATTACAGGAAGTCCGTATCTCATTCCTGTATTGTAGTCGTCCTCACCAAAGGCCGGCGCAGTATGAACTATACCTGTTCCATCCTCAGTTGTTACATAGTCTGCAACAGTAACATAGAATGCCTTGCCCGGAACCTTCACAAATGGTATAAGCTGCTCATACTCAAGGTGCTCAAGGGTGCTTCCCTTCATTTCCTCAAGTATTTCATAGCCCTCACCGAGAGTCTTGTCGGCAAGAACCTTTGCCAGGATGTATACCACATCATCCTTCTTGGCTCTTATATAGGTTTCCTCAGGTGATACGGTTACGCATACGTTTGAAGGAAGAGTCCATGGTGTAGTGGTCCATGCCAACAGGTATTCATCCCTGTCCTTGACCTTGAACTTTACAGTTACAGTCTCAGTCTTTATCTCCTCGTATCCAAGGGCTACCTCGTGTGATGCAAGTCCTGTACCGCATCTTGAGCAATATGGAAGGATCTTGTGTCCCTCATATATATAGCCTTCCTTGTAGAACTTGTCCAGTATCCACCAGACAGATTCGATATAGTCATTGTCAAGGGTTACATAGGGATTATCCATGTCGATAAGGTATGCCATTCTCTCTGTCATCTCTCTCCAGAGCTTCTCATACTTCCATACCGACTCCCTGCATTTTGCATTGAATTCTTCAAGTCCGAAGTTTTCAATGTCCTGCTTGCTCTCAAGGCTAAGCTGCTTCTCAACCTCGATCTCTACCGGCAGTCCGTGGGTATCCCAGCCCGCCTTTCTCTTTACCTGATAGCCCTGCATAGTTTTGTATCTGCACGTCAAATCCTTAAGAGTCCTGGCCATAACGTGATGGATCCCCGGCTTGCCGTTGGCTGTCGGAGGTCCCTCATAGAAAATGTAGGTCTTCTCAGGGTCTCTTGATTCAACTGATCTGTGCAGAAGGTCGATTTCTTTCCAATACTTGGATATGCTGTCTTCCCTTGACTTTACAGGTTCGTTTGACAACTCATTAAACCTTTTCACACTCACCACTCCTTCACTAAAATTAAAATCCCTAAGTCAAAGACTTAGGGACGAAATATCGCGGTACCACCCAAATTACAGGAACATCCTGTCACTCATTATTGTCTAACGTCTACACGCAGCACCTTACTTTTTTCAGGTGCCAAGCTCCGGGGTGATCTTCACCGAGTTCGACATGACGCTCTTTCACCATTCCTGAACGCCTCTCTATAATGTCTCGTCTCAACTACTGTCCCCTTCACAGCCCTATATTCGATTGTACGCTTGTGTAATAATATACCCGAAGGACTCTATTTTGTCAAGTCCTCAGCCATTTCTTCCTGAAGCTGCCTCAGCCTGAATATCTCGGTGGTCTGATCAAGCTCGACCATGTCGTAGGTCAGGAAGTCACCCTTCTTTACATCTACCTTAATCCTTGCGTTATCGTTAATAAGACCTATTGGAACAAGCTTCTCTTCCCTGGCCCTTCCGTACTCCTCAATGCTCCCAAATACTGTGTATTCACCTATCCCATCCAGATGCTCCCCTGCCTTAAGGTCCTTCTTGGCTCTTGTTATGACTTCAGCTACCGGCAGATCTCCCTTGGGAACTATTGAGCCTTCCCCGTAAATTGCTGCCTTTGCTATTGAAATTGGGGTCTCGAGGCTTGTAAGGTGATATGGCCTGAAAAGCACGTAGTTGGGACCATCCCCCATTTTAAGGAACCTCATCTCGCTGTGTACCTGCGGCTGATCTGTGGTGATAATAGCATATACTCCTGGTGCCACGCCAAAGGCAAAATCTACGATTCCATAGCCGTTAAGTATCCCACCTTCCTCTTTGAGGGAATATATCCCTGGAAGCTGATCCACAGTACCCGTGGGTCCGTGACCGCCCCTGATATCAGGTATAAAACCAGATGCATTTGCCATTGCAGCCATTTCGACCATGGTATTTGTTCCATCTATAAAGGATGCAAGCCTTAGCGGTTTTAGTCCAGATACTCTTGCTCTTTCCTCCACCTGATCAGGCGTCACATAAAAGTCCAGAGGGTTGTTCTTCCCCTTTCCAAGGGCAAGCACCTTAAAGCCTGAAGCCACTGCAAAATCATACAGCTCCATTGCTGCACCCGGTTCGTCTCCAGCAGAGCCAGTATAAACGACCCCTGCCTTTTTAGCAAGCTTACTTAGATACGGCCCTGCAACAACGTCAGACTCAACATTTAGCATTACAACGTGCTTTCTGTTATCGATAGAACCAAGAGCGATCCTTGCTCCAGTTTCAGGTACTCCCGTGGCATCGACAACCACATCCACAAGATTTGCCTTCAAAGCCAGCTGGTAATCATCAGTAACTACGAACCTGTTCTTCTCCATTCCTATATTTATATCTTCAGTGCTCTTAGCAATAACTATATGTTCTCTGCCTATTCCTGCAAGCTGAAATGCCTTCAAGGAATCCTCCAGCTTGTGGCTCACCACCACGGAGGGCTCCATTCCCCTGACTCTGAGCAACTGGCTTACCAAGCCCTTGCCCATCATCCCAGCACCTACAAGACATACCTTGATAGGCTTATTCTGTGCTTCCAATTCCTCCAGCTTTTTCCTTAGTCCAAGCATAGCTTCCTCCTGAAATTTCGCTTAGGACGTTATATAAACAATCCTATTCTATAATAAACCTGTTGAACCAGCATTTCAACTAAAATTTGACGCTTGCACTGTTCCCGGCAATGTAGCCGCTTGTCCAAGCCCACTGTAGATTGTATCCCCCACAGTCGCCATCCACATCGAGAAGCTCACCTGCAAAGTACAGCCCCTTTACAAGCTTTGACTCCATTGTCGCAGGATCGATATCCTTTGTAAGCACCCCTCCTGCAGTAGTCTGAGCTTGTCCCCAGCCATTGTGACCGATAACATCAAAGCTCCAGCAGGTCAGCAAATGGGCAATTCTCCTTAGCTCATCCACAGAAATATCCTTAGTCAATTTATCCTTATCAAGCTTTAACTCTTTAATGACGGGGATTATGAGCCTTTTATTTATCATTCCAATAAGGAATTCCTCAAGTCTTTTTTCAGGCATCCAGCCTCTCCTCTTCTCCAGATAACCCAATAGCTCCTCCTCAGACTTGTTAAGAATGATAGAAACATCCAATCTTACTCGTCTGGATCCTTCAAGTGCAATAACCGCTTCCCTGCTAAGCTGAAGTATCGGCGGACCGCTTATGCCGTAATCTGTGAAAAGTATATCCCCATAGTCCTCCTTGATAAGCTCACCATCGATAAAAAGCGAAGCCTTTCCGACAACCTTCGTGCCATTTATCTGCTTCAGCTTGTCGCTTTTAAGCTTAAGCTGGACAAGAGATGGAGTCGCTGGGATAGCTTTATGCCCAAGTGATTTGGCGATGGGGTAACCATTGCCGTCAGATCCTGATACAGGCATTGCCATTCCGCCGGTTGCAAGGATCACCCTGTCAGCAGTAAGGTTTTCACCCGATTTAAGATATATCTTGAACTTCCCATCCCTTGCAATTTTGGATACGCTGCAATTTACCCTTACCTCTACACCGAGCCTGTCAGACTCGTATCTAAGAACATCAAGAACCGAGGAAGCCTGAAAGGACAGTGGATAGATCTTGCCATTGTCCTCAGATGCAGGAGCAATTCCAAGATGCTCAAAAAAATCTATAACAGAGTCTCTTCCAAAGATTGAAAGAGCCTTCTCAATAAATGCCTTATCAGATCCATGAAAATGAACCAGTCGTACATCCTCATTGGTGTAATTGCATCTTCCATTACCTGTGGCAAGGAGTTTTTTGCCGACCCGATCATTCTTTTCAAGGATGGTAACCTCAGCACCATTTCTTGCAGCGACAATGGCTGCCATAAGCCCGGATGCCCCTCCGCCAACTATTATTATTTTGTTCTTCATTGTTATCACCTGACCTGTATGAAAAGTAAAGGACTATGATATTGATTATATAGAAGTATCCCCATAATGGCTATGGGGATACGGGAATTTTGTTGGTTGTAGAATTATGATTATATCAACCAATATCATCCGTACTTACGTTACTTCACATCGCTAAATAAATTCAGAATATTTACGATTAGACACTTCAAGTAAGAGATCAATGCAATCCACACAAAACTAATCGAGATTATCTATGGCATAATCTGCCTCTTCTTGTGTAAATTTCTCTCCATATTCAGAAGTTAGTTGATCTCTTATAGCTTCTGGAGACATAGCCATCGTCTCTTGATAACTCTTAGCCTTCATTAGAGCATTTTCTTTCCAGTCTACGACAACATTATTGATTGCATATTGTGCCTCTTCTTCAGTAAATTGTTCGCCATATTCTGAGACTAATTGATCATATATTCCAGCTTTTGACATATACATTGTATCGGCGTAATTCTCTGCTTTTCTCAAAGCATTCTCTTTCCAATCTGCGACAACATTTTCGATTGCGTAATTTGCTGCATCTTCAGAAAATTTCTCCCCATACTCTGATGTTAATTGTACAAATAAGCTTGCTTTAGACATATGCATGGTATCCGAATATTGCTTGGCTTTTTTCAAGGCTGATTTAAACTCAGTTGGAACACCATCATCAACTTCGTATTCTACCTTGGGAGTGTCTTGTTCATTAGAAGAGTTTTCTTGCTCCACAGTTTCTTGACTCTCTACAGGAATTGGTTTATCTGGGTTGTCTCCGCCACATCCTGTAAGAGCAATCATCAAAGAAATTGAGACCATTAGGACTGTGTACTTTAGTTCTCGTAGAAACATCTTCCTTTCCATTCGCTCATCATTACTCCAGTTTTTACGAATACCTTTTATCTGCATCTTAAAACCCTCCTTCTTCTTAAAACTACTACCTATAAACTAATAACACTATGTAACTTAAAGTTAACCGATTTCTTTAAATGCAACCTTCCATATCAAAGAACTTGGAGATAATATTACTCATCATTAACCTCCTTAATACTCAATTTCTTCCTCTTCAGCAGCCCAACCATACGTACTCTCCACTTCATCGTAGAAATTCCCTGCCATCTTCTCAGCCTGCCTCATTACAACTGTCATAGCTTGAATCCTCTTATCTGGTGGATAGTCATACTTCTTGAGTAGTCTCTTTATAACCCTTCTGATGTTTGCTCTGGCACTCTTACGGATGTTCCAGTCGACTGTAGTGTTGCTCCTTATAGCCTCTGTCAGCTCTCTTGCTATCTTCTTTAGTATCTCATCCTCCATCAGCTGCTTCACAAGGTCATCTGCTGTTAGAGCATAATAGAAGGCGATCTCATCCTCTGAAAGTCCCAGCTTCTTCTCTTCATCCTGGGATGCCTTGATCTCGTGTGCCATTCTGATCAACTCCTCAAGCACTTCAACGTTGGTCAGGGATTGGTTCCTGTATTTGTTGAGGGCTCTTGTGAGCATCTCTGAGAACTTATCTGACTTGACGAGGTTCGTTCTCTCTATGGTCTTTATCTTTCCTTCAAGCAGCTTCCTAAGCATTTCTACTGCAAGGTTCTTGTGGTCCATGTGCCTTATTTCATCCAGGAAGTCCTCAGACAATATCGAAATCTCAGGCTTCTCAAGCTTCAGTGCGTCAAAGACGTCGATTACTTCCTCGGATATTATGCTTCTTTGAAGCATCTGGTTGATCCTTGCATCTATCTCTGCTTTGGATAATACCGGCGATTTCCTGTCTTCAAGCTTTACCAGGCTTGCCTTTACTGCCTTGAAGTAGCTGACCTCAAGGTTCTTGTTCCTGCCCTCTTCTGTTGCTGCACATAGAGCATGGGCTTTGGCAAGCTCCAATGTGATCTTCTTGAACTCCTTCTGGTCCTCATCCGGCATTCCAAGGATGTGGTCCATTCCTCCAGCAATAGATCTTGCTCTCTTAAGCTGGGATGTACCCATGAAGTCTGTGTAATTGTAGCCATGCATCATATTGTTAAGGATCTCAAGCTTTTCAAGCATTATGTTTACTGCAACGCTTGTATCTATTCCTGTGTTTTTCCTGTCTTTGTTGGTGTACTGGTTAAGAGCATCCTTAAGGCTTTCAAGTATTCCTATGTAGTCGACTACTACTCCGCCTGACTTCTCTTTGAATACTCTGTTTACCCTTGCTATAGCCTGCATCAGGTTATGCCCTCTCATTGGCTTGTCCACATACATTGTGTGCATTGAGGGCACGTCGAAGCCTGTGAGCCACATATCCCTTACTATTACAAGTTTAAGCTCATCGTTGTTGTCCTTCATCCTCTTAGCTAAAAGGTCCCGTCTCTGCTTGCCGCCGACATGCTTCTGGATCTTTTCTTCATCAGCTGCGCTTCCTGTCATTACTACCTTTATCTTGCCCTTGTCGAGATCGTCATTGTGCCATTCCGGTCTTATGGATATTATCTCATCGTAAAGCTCAGCACAAATTCGTCTGCTCATGCAGACTATCATTGCCTTGCCGTCTATTGCCTTTGATTTCTCCTCGTAGTGGCTGACGATATCCTCTGCAAGCTTCTTTATCCTGTTGGGAGAGCCTACCACTGCTTCAAGGCGAGACCACTTGGACCTTGTCTTATCCCTTACTGAGTCCTCCTGACCTTCGGTTACCTCTTCGAACTCCTCATCAAGGTTATTCAGCTCTTCGTCGTCTGTATCAAGCTTGATGATCCTGTTCTCATAGTAGATCCTTACAGTAGCTTCGTCCTCTACTGCCTGGGTCATGTCGTATGTATCTATGGTTTGTCCAAACACTGCTGTTGTGGACTTGTCCTCAAGGTCTATTGGTGTTCCTGTAAAGCCTATAAAGGATGCATTTGGAAGGGCATCCCTGACATATTTTGCGTAGCCGTAGGAGATCTCTCCGGTCTTTATGTCTGCCTTTGCTTTAAGACCGTACTGGCTTCTATGGGCTTCATCTGCTATTACTATTACGTTTCTCCTGTCTGTAAGTACAGGCATGTCTCCTTCCTCAGGGCTGAACTTCTGGATGGTAGTAAAGATGATTCCACCTGATTCCCTTTCGTTAAGGAGATCATACAGGCCGTTTATCTCTGTGCCGTTACCTGCTGATGCCTTGGCTCTCTTCTGAGCATCGGTCAGTCTTCTTACATCGGCCTGAACCGGGGTCTGTCTTAGGATCTCTTTTGATTTACTGAAGGTTGAGAAGAGCTGATCGTCAAGGTCGTTTCTGTCTGTTATGACTATTATTGTGGGATTGTTGAGTTCCCTGATTAGATTTGCTGCATAGAAGACCATGGAGAAGCTCTTGCCTGACCCTTGAGTGTGCCAGACTACTCCGATCTTTCTGTCTCCATTTACATCTATTGCTTCCTTGGTCTTTTTTACTGCTTTCTTAACTGCGAAGTACTGGTGATAGCCTGCCAGTATCTTTACTATGGATTTCACATCGCCAAGCTTCTTGCCGTCGATGTCGATATCAGATCCCTTTGATTCCTGGAACAGGATAAAGCTTCTTATGATGTCGGTCAGCCTTTCTTTTTCAAGCATTCCCTTGATAAGTACCTCGAATTGGGGTTTATATAAAGGCTCTATCGTTTCTCCGTCCTCAGTTCTCCAGTTCATGAACCATTCAAGATTTGAAGTTATTGTTCCTACCTTTGCATTCACTCCGTCTGTCAGTATCGAAAAGGCATTGTAGTTGAACAGGGACGGAATGTCCTTCTTATAGGTCTGGATCTGGTTGTATGCACTTTCTATACCTACGTTTTCATCCACTGCTGACTTAAGCTCCATTACTACAAGCGGTATTCCGTTTATGTAGATGACCACATCTGGTCTTCTTGATTCGTTCTCTATTACTGTAAGCTGATTCACTGCAAGAAAGCTGTTGTTCTCTGGATGGTCAAAGTCGATTATGTATGCCCTCTTGGTCCTGATATGACCTTTTTCATTGAAGGACACTTCAATTCCTTCCACCATAAGCTGGTGGAAGTATTTGTTGTTCTCTTCGAGCATAGGGCTGTTAAAGGTTATGATCTGTCTGAAGGCTTCTTCAAGAGCTTCCTCTGGAAGATGCCTGTTGATCCTTTTAAGGGCATCTTTAACTCTGTGAGCAAGGATCACTTCATTGTAGTCCTTTCTCTCCTCCTGATCTCCTCCAGGAGAGATATCCGGACCAAAGGCATAATGATAGCCCATGGATTGCAAAAGCTCGAGGACTGACTCTTCAAGCATGCTCTCATTGAACACATCCATATCTTTACAGCCTCCTTTCTCTCAAGTTATTGCTCGTTATCTATTGGTACTCTGATCTCGCCTGACATAAGCTTAGGGAGAAGGGTGTCGCGGATTGATATAAGATTTCTGCTCTCTTTATCAAGTTCCTTATACTCTTGATCAAACATGGATACCAGGTTATCGAATTTAATAAGTATATCTTCATCTGGTAGTATTACTTTAATATCTTTGAGATCCTTCTTATTAATTGAACCAAAAACTGTCCCTTCACCATTATAAATATCAAAGATGCTCTTCAAGCTAAGCAATTGATAAAATACAAAGGATTCAATACCTTTGTTTGGCCTTATCGCACATAAACCTCTTCCAATACAACACTCTTCAACTGCTATGTTTATGTCGCCTACAGGGGCTCGTACACTCAGAAGAATATCTCCTGCTAAAGCCATCCTTCTTGGCTCAGTTGTATACAACCTACTAGTAGGAAATCTTCTACCAAAGTCAGTTCTACCTTGGTAAAATACTGTTCCTATACCATCTTCATTGTATGAACTCCCACTTGGTGATTGTCCCATTGTAATTTCGGTTATCTCGCTTAATGTTACAACTTCCCATCCCTTTGGAATAGGTCCAAGCTCGCTGTTAACCATCTCTCCACCTGAGGATTTATATGGCTCTCCGTCTTCATTGGGGAATTCAAAGTCCACAAACCAGTGTTTGAATATTGACTGTGCCATCTCTTCAAGGGTCTTGTTGATCTTGTTGTTAACCTCGATCTTTTCATCCAGGGTTGAGAGTATATGGGCTATGGCTTTTTGCTCTTGGAGTGGTGGTAGTTTGATTAATGTATTCTCAATGACATCAGTTTGTGCTCTCTGTCTCCCTGATGTTCCTGCCATTGACTTTATAGCGATTTCTCTCAGATGTTCAGATCTTGCTAAGTTGAACACAAAATCATTGTCAGTCTGATTCTGCTTTCCTCTCAGAACAATAAATTCTGTGGAACCAAATCCAACCTCATTGTCATCCAATATTTTTACTTGTGCTGTTTTACCATTTTCTAAACATGGAGTTATTCTTGCCAATAGGGTATCACCATTTCTGAATTTCGATCCCCCAGCATAAGGTAATATCTCGTAACCCTCAATTCTCCTTTGAAAAGGTGACAATTTATCCATACTAATTTTCTTTGCTAAACATCCTTTAGGAATTGATTCCTTTGGATTAAAAGTTATCACTTCTCCAAGTCTCACTTTTCTCCACTCACTAGACTTCATATCCTATCCCCCCAAGGCTCTTCCTTATCTCCTCCTCAAGGTGTCTGGATTTAGCAAATAGCTCTGCAAGCTCGGAAGTCATATTCACCATCTTTTCATCGAAGGGTATCCCGTCATCCTCTACTTCCTCTATACCTACATATCTTCCCGGAGTGAGGACATACTCGTGGCCTCTTATCTCCTCCAGCTTAGCTGACTTACAGAAGCCCTGAATATCTTCATAGTCACCATCCTTGTTTCTCCAGCTATGGTACGTCTCCGATATCTTTTGGATATCCTCATCCTTCAATTCTCTGTGTCTTCTGTCTACCATCTCTCCAAGCTTTCGGGCGTCAATGAACAGAACCTCATGCTCCCTTGATCTGAAGCTTGGGTTGTCCTTCTTGTTCCTATTAAGTATCCATAGTGATACAGGTATTCCAGTTGAATAGAAAAGCTTGTCCGGCAGTGCTACTATTGCATCCACAAGGTCTGCTTCAAGCAGGTTTTTTCTTATCTCACCCTCGTTTGAGGTATTTGAGCTTAATGATCCGTTGGCAAGTACTATCCCTGCTGTTCCGTTTGGAGCAAGGTGATATACCATATGCTGCAGCCATGCGTAGTTGGCATTGCCTGACGGCGGTATGCCATACTTCCACCTGACGTCATCCTTAAGCCTTTCTCCTCCCCAGTCGCTAATGTTAAAAGGCGGGTTCGCCAGGATATAATCAGCCTTAAGTGTCTTATGAAGATCGTTGTGGAAGGTGTCCTCGTGGTGTGGCCCCAGATTTGCATCAAGCCCTCTTATCGCTAGGTTCATTCTGCAAAGCTTCCATGTGGTTGAGTTAAGCTCCTGGCCGTATATGGAAAGATTGTCCACCTTACCCTGATGGTCCTCTACGAACTTTTCACTCTGTATGAACATACCTCCTGATCCACAGCATGGGTCATAGACCCTTCCCTGATATGGCTCTATCATTTCTACAAGGGTCTTTACTATGCTTGTTGGAGTGTAGAACTCTCCGCCGCCTTTGCCCTCTGCACTGGCGAACTGTCCAAGGAAGTACTCATACACTCTCCCAAGGAGATCCTTCTCTCCATTGTTGTGAAGCTTAATGGTTGAGATCAGGTCGATGAGTTCTCCAAGCCTTCTCTTGTCGATCTCAGGCCTTGCGTACCTCTTATCGAGAACACCCTTAAGAGTCGGGTTTTCCTTCTCAATAAGGATCATGGCATCATCGATGAACTGTCCTATCTTTGGGTCCTTAGCATTATCCATAATAAAGGACCATCGTGCTTCCTTAGGTACCCAGAAGATGTTCTCTGCCGCGTATTCATCCCTGTCTTCCTCAAAGCCTTCTCCCTCTTCTATAAGCTCATTGAATCTGGTTTCAAATTTATCTGATATGTATTTTAGGAATATCAACCCGAGAACCACATGCTTGTATTCAGCCGCATCCATACTGCCTCTAAGTTTGTCTGCTGCTTTCCAAAGTGTCTCTTCAAAACCGATATTCCCTGTTTGTTCTGACATATATGATCCTCCTTGTGTCAATATCTCCCTATATGTCTTATTTTACTTGTTAATTCATAGAAGGTCAAACCATTGTTCCAATTTTCTGGAGAATTGATATATTTACCATATTTTCTTAGATACAATAAAAAAACTGGCCAAGGTATTACCCCTAACCAGTCTTATATGTTTGATTTATTTCTCTATTTATTATGCCTTTTTAACATTCAGTGCTGCGTTCAGAAGTATTCCCACTATTGCTGCGAAGCTTAGTCCTGTGATCTGAACGGTCTCATTTATTGGGATCCCTACTGTGAAGCCCAGCATTGCGCTAAGCTGTGAGCTGAACATTCCAAGTACAAGTATTGTTGCCATTACCAGAAGGTTCTTCCAGTTCATTTCAACCTTGCTGTTCTTTATAGTCTTTACACCTATGAGGGCGATCATGCTGAAAAGCATTATGCTTATTCCACCCATTACTGAGGTTGGGATGCTGCTTAGAACTGCACCGACCTTTGATACGAAGGCCAGTACTATCGCGAATACTGCTGCAAGTCTTAGTGTTGACGGATCGTAGTTCTTAGTTATTGCCAGAACTCCTGTGTTCTCTCCGTAGGTTGTGTTTGCTGGTCCGCCTATAAGTGCTGCTGCCATAGTTGCCAAGCCGTCTCCAAGAAGGGTTCTGTTAAGGCCCGGGTCTTTTATGAAGTCCTTGCCTACGACCTGTCCGTTTGTGGTAATGTCTCCAAGGTGCTCCATGAAAACTGCCAGGACTACTGGAGCGATTATAGCTATTGCACCCATATCGAATTTAGGAAGCGTGAACTTTGGTATTGCTACAAGCTTTGCACTGCTTACTATGGTTGGATCTACAAGTCCCATTGCATAGGCTATGCTGTAGCCAACAAGAACTGCTATAAGTATTGAAAGCTGCTTTATGAAGCCTTTCCCAAGGAAAGTTATTAATAAAGCGATTCCAAGGGTCAAGCCTGCGACCATAAGGTTCTGAGTTGCCATTCCATATGCTACCGGTACAAGGTTAAGACCTATTACTATGATCATAGGACCAATTACCTGTGGAGCAAGGAATTTTTGTATGTTTTCTACACCTATTGTCTTGATAAGGAAGGATAAAAGGACATAAATTAATCCGGCTACTACGATGCCTCCTTGGGCATAGGCCAGATCACCATTGAATAATTCTTTAACTGTAAGTATTACGGGGATAAATGCGAAGGATGAACCGAGGAAAACGGGTACCTTGCCCTTAGTGCAAGCGTGGAATATAAGTGTTCCCATACCTGCTGACAGAAGCGCTATTGATGGGTTCATGCCTGTGATGATCGGTACCAGTACCGTTGCACCAAACATTGCGATTAGATGCTGAAGTGCAAGGACAGTCTTTTTTGCATTGGCAGTTGTGATATTACCTGCTTTCAACGTTGTTTTTACAACATTCTCAGTCATATTCTATTCTCCTTTCCAGCCTCTCAGGACTGATTTAAAGTTTTTTCTTTCCTGAATATTGTACCATTAGGGATACATTATTACAATCTCAAATTCAAGATTTTTGAACATAACATATGACATAAAATATCCGCTGCGATACGCAGCAACGACTTTTTGGCAGATGTTTAGAGGGAAACAACAAATCAGTACGGGCAGACAGGGACATCTGCCACTACTCTTGCGACCAAAGATCGCCCCTACAAATCTGGATTATTTGTAGGGGCAGTTGGATTATTCTTAGTATTTAAATCTTTTTACTTCCTCTTGAAGCTGATTAGCCATTCTTGCAAGCTCTGAGCTTGAACCGGCAATTTGCTCAACTGAAGCAGTCTGCTCCTCCATGGATGCAGATACCTCCTCAGATGCTGCTGAGTTTTCCTCAGCAATTGCTGAGAGCTCCTGGAACAGGTCGAGGATCGAATCCTTTATCTGCTCCATTTCCTTGCTGGATCCGTTGATCTCATTCACAGATCTTTCCACAACCTTCATCGCATCATAAATGCTTGAGTATTTGTCCTTACTCGACTTGGCTCTCTCACCTTGCTCTTTGCTTATTTCAGCAACTCTACCAATTGTTTCAACGGCCTCATGTGAGTTACTCTGAAGCTCCTTGACGACATTGTCTATCTGACTTGTTGATCTTGAGGATTGCTCAGCAAGCTTCCTTATTTCATCTGCTACGACTGCAAAGCCCCTGCCGGCTTCTCCAGCTCTTGCAGCTTCAATCGCGGCATTCAAAGCCAGAAGGTTGGTCTGGTCAGCAATTGATGATATTACCTCACTTGCCTTGCCAATGCTCTCTGCACTGCTGTTAGTTTTGAATATTACTTCTCTGATTTCTTCAGTTGCTTTCTCATTTTCTTTGGTTATATCATTAAGACCGTCGATTTCCTTCAAGCCTTCCTCAACAAGCTGATTGACTTTCAGGATCGACTTGTTCATAGCTTCAATGTTGATTTGGTTTTTATTGATGGAGTTCCCAAGAGCAGAGACTTTTTCTGAACCATGCTCCACATCCTTAGCCTGATTTGATGCACCAGTTGCTATGCTCTCAACGCTCCTGGCAACCTCTTCAGCAGTTGCTGCGGATTGCTGTGCTGATGCCATAAGTTCCTGGGAAGAGCTTGAAACCATATCAGTCGCATCGGAGACATTTCCTATAAAGTTCCTCAGGCTCAGGGTTAAATTCTGCATTGCTCTTGCCAGGTCTCCAACCTCATCCTTCATATTCAGATGAGCAGGATCCACCTCTGTTGTCAGGTCCAGATTCGAGATTTTTTCGGATACTCCCACCATTCCGATTATTGGTTTTGTTATGGACCTTCCTATTAAGTATGTCAAAACGACACCAATAATGACAATTACGGCACCAGCCAAGAGTATGAAATCCCTCAATGCTGATACTGACTCCAGTACCTCGCTTTCGTCTGCTTCGATGACATAAACCCAGTCTGTACCATTTACCGGGCTATAGGCTCCATATTTTTCAGCACCGTTATAGAAGTACTTTCCAACACCTTCTCCACCGGAAATAGCTCTTTCAAAGAAGTCTGCAAGACTTTCCAGTGTACTGTCTTCCTTGACTGCCTCTCTTGGTGTGAACGTATCAAGGACAAGCTGTCTGTCTTTGTGTGCTACAACCGTACCATTTTTATTGATCATATAGCCATAGCCGGTATCCCCAAACTTTGTCCCCTCCACTATATCACTGAGGACCTCTCCTGCCCTTCTGCCTATAAGAGCGCCTACCACTTTGCCTTCCTTTTCAATTGGTGCAGCATACATCAAGACCAGCTCGCCAGTGACCTTGCTGAGGATAATATCAGATACATTTGCTTCTCCTGCAAGTGCTTTCCTGACATATTCCCTGTCTCCCAAATCAGCAGTATTTCCCTCGCTGTATTTAGCAGTTCCATCCGGAAGAACGACCCCTATGTCCAGAAAATCCGTTTCCTTAACGAGGTTCTTAAGGGCCGGCTGCTGAATTGACCAATCCATAGAGGATATCTCTCCAGAAAGGGCCATAGTCTCCATTGATCTAATTATGGAGTCTATTCTTGCCTTGGCATTTCTCGAGGCTTCATATCCTACCGCGGACAAACCTGTTTCAGCTTCGTGTATAAGAGCATTTGAGCTGTTTATTGTTGCAATTACACCAAGCACTGCTGATGAAATAATAATTAATACGGAGAAAAACAACACTAATTTTGTTCTTAGACTTTTCATAGAAACCCCCTGATTTTTGATTTATCTATTGAGAACAGTATTTGAGTATGAAGTCCTCCAGTTTCTCCTTTCTCAAGGGCTTACTGAAAAGGTAGCCTTGGCCCAGGTCGCAACCAAAGCTCTTAAGGAAACTTAATTGACCCTCATCCTCAATCCCTTCCGCAACTACACTCAGATTTAAGCTTCCTGCCATTGCTATTATTGCCTTTACAAGATTTTGCTTTCTGAAGTCGGATTCTAAGCCGTCTATAAATATTTTATCTATCTTAAGTTTGTCCAGCTCAAACAAATCCAACTGTCCAAGTGACGAGAAGCCTGTTCCAAAGTCATCCATGGCGACGGTGAAGCCCTTTAACTTAAGAGCTTTAAGATTTCTGACTATTTGATCAACATTCCCCATAGATACGCTTTCTGTTATCTCTATCTCTATGGATGCTGGAGATACGCCATACTCATCTGCTATCTGTATGCAACTTTCCGCGAAGCCTTCCTTTTCCAGTTGCTTTATCGATACGTTTACAGAAATTTGAATACCGTGAATCCCCGTCATGTTCAAAACCTTAATCTGTTTGCAAACCTCTCGGAAACCCCATTCCCCAATTTTATATATTAGTCCGGTCTTCTCAGCCACACTTATGAATTTGTCTGGACGAACCTCTCCAAGGATACTGTTGTTCCACCTCATCAAAGCTTCTATTCCTTTTATTGTACCTGAGGAAATATCCATGATCGGCTGATAGCACATTGACAGTTCCCTGTTCTCAACTGCCTCAACCAGAAAATTAGAGATGAAGAAGTTTTCCTCTATCTCATTGGACATCTCTCCGGAATAGTAGCAGATCCTGTCACTACACTGCTTTGCAGCTCTGTATACTGCAATGTTCGCATATCGAACTGCACTTTGGATATCCTTTGCATTATCCGGGAGCAAGCAAATACCTATATTTATTTTAAGATAAACAGTTGAATTGTCTATTCTGTATGGCTCGCTCACCTTTTTTATAATTGCGTCTGCTAAACCTTCAACTGCTCCCTTATCGATATATGGGAGTGCAACGAAGAAATCATCTCCGTTGAACCTTGAGATAAGCGCCTGCTTAGGTACTACTGCAGATATCCTTTTACTTACTGCGACCAGTATCTGATCACCTGCCATATGACCGAGAGAGTCGTTTACCTCTTTGAAGTTGTCTATGTCCACAGCCAAAAGACCCAGTTCTCCATTAAGCTCCCTCAGCTTTTCAAAGTTTTCCTCCAGAGAGTCGATAAAGTGGTGTCTGTTGTAGAGTCCGGTGAGTCTATCAGTTTTGTTCAGATCGATAGTTTCTATGCCTCCAACCTTTCTGTCTTTTTCTATATGCATTATACCGACATAATTTACTGAGTTATTCTCCTCACCTCTGACTCCATATATGGTCAGCCGATAGTTTGAGGAGTCTGTTTTGCCTGACGGGAAGCTGACTTCACCGTTCCACTTACCGTCCCTTTTAAGCATTTTCCACATGGTCTTGTCATCATTAAGTGTTTTTATTGTTCCAAATATCTGGTGAACCTTCCTGCCTAGTATCCATTCCCCCGAGTCTTTGAAATCTTTTATAACTCTATTCGCCCAGATCACTTCTCCGTTTTCGTCTGTAATTACCACACCATCCGTATTGTCCTCCAGTACTTCCTGCAGAAAGCTCAAGTAGCTTGCCTGCTTCTTCCCCTCTGATTTTTCAAGGTAGAGGATAAAAGTTCTTTCAACATAGTTGTCGTGGACAATGGGATAACATAGAATCTCTACGTTTATTAGTCTTCTGTCCTTGGTTATCCTAAGGCCACTGCTCTTAACTATCCTTCCTGAACATGATTCTCTAATGTTTTTATCCATCTGGTCGGACAGACCCTTTGGTGCAAGTAGCTTTACCGGCTGATTTAAAATTTCCTCTGATGAGTATCTGAAAAGTTTCATGAAGTGATTATTTAACCCAATGATCCTTGCATCTTTATTTATAAGTGTTACAGCATAAGGTGAGGAAAAAAATACCTCCTCCAACACCCTGTTCTGCAGATGGTATTCTGTAACATCCTTAAGTATTACAACAAGGTGCTCTGCATCTGGCCTTGATACCTTAAGGGCATCTATCTCCACATATCTTTCCGAATTCCCAGAGGCTATAACCTTATCCTGAAGCTTTGCCTTTCTATCCTTGCCGCTTTCCTCAACCTTTTTCAGATAGCTTCTCCATTCAGGCAATATATCTGATATCCATCTTAAATCTCTCTTGTTCCCTGAACCTGTAAATTGGAGCAAATCCTCTGAAATATAGTCAATTCTTCCACCTGGAAGCTCTATTACAGCTATGAGGTTTTTTGGCTCTGTAGACAAGTCAAGATTGGAATCTCTCCGAAATACATTGTCCTCCGTATAATCACTAAACTCAATCAAATTAATCACACCGTCCTTAGTTTCAGAGCCTTCGGGCACCTGATCTATGTATCGGTTGTTTTTTCATGATATTAAGCTGCCCAAAAATAAAAACCCTCCAAATAATTTGAGGGTCTTTATTTGCTTCTCTATTTATTTTTTATGTGTTTTTCCACAATAGATCTGTTGGTGCAGTATTTGTAAGCATTTTCAAGAGATATTTTCCCCTCGTTGCAGAGCCTTGCGATGCTGACGTTAATGCCTAATAAGCCCTCCTCGCCGCTGTCCTGGAGCAGCAGGTCAATTTCTGCAAGCTTTTTCTCCCTTATGAGTTTTTTGATTTCAGGAGTCGCCATCATGATTTCAAAGGCAGGGATCCTCCCATGCTCATTGGCAGGGATCAATTGCTGAGAAACTATAGCAATAAGCTCTGTCGAAAGCTGATACCTAATTTGTTGCTGCTTATTTCCCTGAAATACGTCAATGATCCTGTCGAGTGTCTTTACTGCTCCAAGGGTATGCAGGCTTGAGATCACAAGATGCCCGGTTTCGGAGACAGTAAGGGCTTCCTCTATGGTTTCAGGGTCTCTAAGCTCGCCAACCTGTATGACATCAGGTTCCTGTCTCATGGCTGCCCGTAATGCCTGGCTGTAGGAGCCCGTATCTATACCGATTTCCCTTTGATCTACTATGCTTTTTTCATGCCTGTGTAAATACTCTATCGGATCCTCCAGAGTTATTATATGACATGACCTGTTCCTGTTGATAAGATCCACTATTTGAGAAATAGTAGTCGATTTGCCGCTCCCGGTAGGTCCTGTTATAAGAATGAGACCCTTGGTTTCATTATAAAGGTCAAGTACGATCTTAGGCTTGTTGACGAGGAGCTTCTCATGTTTATCGAAGCCAAGTACCCTTATTACAGCAGCCATGGTCCCTCGTTGGGAATACACACCAATCCTGAATCTCCCAACACCATGGATGGATAGAGAAAAATCATTCTCTCCATGCTTAAGGTAATCATTGTAGGTATCTTCTCTTTTGAAAAGCTCCATAACGAACTTCTCAGTGTCTTCGGGTGTCAAAACATGGTATCCTTCAACTGGCTTTAGCACTCCTTCTATCTTAAAAGTAGGCACTATACCGACAGTTATGAATATATCTGAGGCATTTCTTTCGACCGAAAGCTTTAAAAGCTCCCTGACATCCAGCATTTTAATACCCCCTTAATGGACTTTGAGAGTATTTTACCAGAAAAGTATATTAGTTTACAAGCCATTAAGTGAGGTAAGTTCAAAGCTTACTCTTTCATTTATGTATGTGTATCGGATCTCATACGCCACACCTTCTGCAATAACCATTAAACCTACTCTCTTTGCAATTTTATGGTAAACCCTGCTATAAATGTAGCATCATTAATTTATTAAGGAAGCGGGCATCCTCATATTAAAATGCCCGCTTAATCTTAATCACTATTCTGTTTTGAAGCTTCCAATAAGTCTTTCAAGCTTTGCTGCCATTTCCGACTGCTCTCTTGCTGTTTCTGCGACTCCCTCAAGCGCTTTTGAGGTCTCATTCGAGCTCTCGCTTATCTCTTGTGTCGATGCTGTCGATTCCTCTACGGCAGCTGCAATCCCCTCGATTGCAACATTTACATCGCTTATTGCATTCCCTATCGACTCATAGCCGTTTGCAAAATCAGATATTAAGTCCTTGACCAAAAGAGCATCGTTTGCATATTTTTCTCCTGTATCCTCAAGCATATCGTAGTCGGCAATTACCTTTGTATCGACGAATTGCAGAATCTCTCCTGCATTATCCTTTAGTCTGTCAACAGCTTTTTGTACCCTGCCGATAACGCCTCTTATAGCTGAGGCAGTTGTACTTGAATACTCAGCAAGCTTCCTGACTTCATCAGCTACTACAGCAAAGCCTCTGCCCTGTTCACCAGCCCTTGCTGCCTCAATTGCAGCATTAAGCGCAAGAAGGTTTGTCTGGTCTGCGATCTCCGATATCTTTGTCGTCATTGATGAAATTTCCTCAACTACCTTAGCGTCCTCGATTGCAAGGCGGATCTCCTCCTGCTTTCCTTCATAAATAGACCTTGCACTCTTCTTGGATTCAACGGCAGTTGACTTCATTTTAGCTGCTCTTTCCTCTATCTCCGCAACCCTTATACTTGCGGCAGAGGCCCTGTTGACAAGCTCCTTTGCCTGGCTGCTGATTTCCTCTGTCGTAGCAGAGACCTCTTCAATTGAAGCGCTCATTTCCTCCATTCCTGCAGCTATCTGACCTACCGACATATTTACACCCTGAACCTGAGCGCTGACCTCCTCAACGCTTGCGGAAAGTTCCTGGCTGGACCTGGTAGTTTCATCAGCTGCAGTGCTTACATCACCTACAAGCGTCCGCAGACTCTTGACCATGGTGCCAAAGCTGTTCTGGAGCATGCCGATCTCATCTCCGTTTTCCTGGACGACATCGATTGTAAGATCGCCCTTTGACACCTTATCTGTAAGCTCAGTCAACCTTCTTAACGGTTTAAGGACGACTGTAAGGACAAGGAACACAAGAGCTGCAACTATAAGTGAGGATAAAAAGGATAAGCCATACATCCAGTAGCTCATTACCCTTATCTCCTGAGTTGTGTCAGATCTGTCACGGACAATTTTAATAAAGCCCTTTACTTCCCCATTGAAGTCCTTAAATGGCATATATATAAGGCTTGTATTGTTGTCCGGAGTCTTGTCAATATAAAGCTGATCTGATTGAACAGCTTCGACAAAGCTTGTCGCAGATTCCCATTGATCCGTCTCAAGAGTGCCAGAAAGCATGCCGTCACCGTCCCCCTTGTCCAAAGTATATATGAAGTACTCTCCACCGTAGGCTTCCTTGAGTGTGTTCAGAAAGGTTGTATCAAAATTTCCAGCAAATTCCACAGAGCCTGTGTGTATTCCGTCGTAAAACATGGGTGCGACAACGCGGAAGCCGTAGCCGCCTACGCCTTCCTCAAGTCCCGATATTACTTCCTTCCTTTCATTTGCAGCATTAACGGTAAACCTGAAGTCCTTAAGACTATCCCCATGCTTTTCCGGCATATGGAGACGTAAAAAGGATGTTGAGTCAGGAAGGTGAAACTGGAACTGAGGCACCTCGGCCTTGACTGACTCATAAGCTGGCAGAAGCATATCGATAAGTGCTTCCCTGTTTCTTTCAGCGAAAAGCCTTTGGATCTCAGTGTTATTGGCGATCGTCATTACCGACATCTCTGCAGCGGCAAGCTGATTTTCCATGGCAGCGCCGACAGAGCTTGAAAGCATTTCATACTCCTCGCGTTCATGGTCTGTGATCATAGTTGTTGTTATGTTTACAGCAAAGTAGGAAAATGCCACGAATAAAACAAAAACAAGCAGACCGATCGAGTAAAACAGCTTGGTGCGAATCTTCATATTCCTCATAAGTATATCCCCTATCCCCATTTTATTATTTACTTAGAGTATCGGAGTAATTACTGAAAACTTAATGATATGTTTAAAAATTGCAAGAAAAAATACAGTCCTAAGACTGTATTTCACATTTCTGTCATTCATGCATCGGATTTTTTACTACGATGTCGATGGCCTTTGTAACCTCTCTTACTACATCTGCAATATACTGCATTTCCATTTCCTTAAGCCTTGTATACATGTCCCCTTTTTCAGTCACTATGTATTTGGCAGGAAGGTTATTCAGAGCTATTGCAGCAACGTCTTTCCTGCATTTTTCACATTTGCAGATCGATCCCATCCTGTTCATCGAGGTCTCTGCATATCTTAGAACCAGATCCTCCATGTTGTTATGAAGCTCCATCTTATCACCCCTGTAGTTTATTAGCTTAATTATAGCATCCCCTGTATAAAATTGGTACCACTTTCCCAAATGCATGTAAGACCGGGTGTTTTCCCGGCCTTACATAGCTGAAGCTTATTCGGTTTCTAATATTATTGAAGCAATTGAAGAACTGATTGCGGCATTTGGTTAGCCTGTGCAAGCATTGAGGTAGCAGCCTGGCTAAGGATGTTGTTCTTAGTAAATGCCATCATTTCCTGTGCCATGTCTACGTCTCTTATTCTTGATTCTGCTGCTGCAAGGTTCTCTGAGGTTGCAGTCAGGTTGTTTATTGTGTGGTCAAGTCTGTTTTGAACAGCACCAAGTTTTGATCTTTCAGTAGAAACGCTTGATATAGCTTCATCGATTGTCTTTATGGCTGCATCCGCTGCTGATTGAGTGGAAACATCGATACCATACTCTTTACTTGCTTCAGCATCTAGTGTATCAATAGTTGTTGAAGCTACAGCTGTTGCTGGTGTGCCCGCTACGTTTGTGCCTGAGTAATCAACTGTCAGACCATAGCTTTCTAAAGCTGTTTTTACATTTTCTGCTGTGGAGGTAATTGCGCTACTTGCATCAGTAGCTAAATTAACAGTTATAGTATTTGTAGCTTCATCAATTGAGTGTGAAAAACTCTGTGAAGCACCACCGTTAACTAAGATTACCTTAAGAGTATTATCTTGTGTAGTTACAGAAACTACACCGACATCCTTAGTGTAAGCTTTCCCCTCAACACCAAGTTCATTTGCTCCCATATCGCCGACAGATATTTCCATTTTTTGGCCATTGTTAGCGCCAATGTGGAATACCTTGTCTTCAAAGTCACCATTTAGAAGTTTTTGAGTGTTGAATTCAGTACTTGTAGATATTCTTGTTATTTCTTTTGATAGCTCATTAATTTCCTTTTGGATCTCTGCTCTGTCATCGTTTGTGTTAGTATCATTGGCTGATTGAACTGCAAGCTCTCTCATTCTTTGAAGAATTGAGTGAGTTTCGTTAAGTGCGCCTTCTGCTGTTTGGATAAGTGATATTCCGTCCTGTGCATTTTTAGCCGCCTGGTTAAGTCCTGATACCTGGCCTCTCATTTTCTCTGATATTGCCAGTCCAGCTGCATCGTCTCCGGCCTTGTTGATCCTTAGTCCTGAGGACAGCTTTGCAAGGGAGTTGCTCTTTGCAGTGTTAGCTGCTGTAAGTCTTGAATAGGTGTTCATCGCGGATATATTTTGATTGATTCTCATCGATTATTCCTCCTTGAATTTTGTTTTTGGCTTCCTTGCCTTTATTTTAGTTTCTGGCGTGGATTTTGCTCCCCGCCTTATTTTCAATTATTACTGTAGAAGCTGAAGAACTGATTGCGGCATTTGGTTAGCCTGTGCAAGCATTGAGGTAGCAGCCTGGCTAAGGATGTTGTTCTTAGTAAATGCCATCATTTCCTGTGCCATGTCTACGTCTCTTATTCTTGACTCTGCTGCTGCAAGGTTCTCTGAGGTTGCGGTCAGGTTGTTTATTGTGTGGTCAAGTCTGTTTTGAACAGCACCAAGTTTTGATCTTTCAGTAGAAACGCTTGATATGGCTTTGTCAATGGTCTCAATTGCTGTGTCTGCTGCCGATTGAGTGGAAACATCTATGCCATAGGAATTAACTGTATCTTCAACAAATGTAGCAGTAGTAACAGCTGCAACAGTAGCATCTTCATCACCTGTAAACTCAACTTGATAACCTAAGCTTTCTAGTGCAACCAATGCATCCTTTTTAGTACCATCAGAGGCAACTGTTACAGTTACAGCCCCAGCAACGTTACCAATCGTGGTATCAGAACCTGCAGCTCCAGTGTTTGCAATAGCAAAAGATACCATACTATCATCCCGAGTGCTAACTGTCCATTCTCCACTAGTGACACTCTTAGAAACTCCTTCAACTTCCAATGCACTTGCTCGCATATCCCCTACAGTTAGCTCCATGTTTTGACCATTGTTAGCGCCAATGTGGAAGGTCAAGCCGTCAGTTGCCCTATCTCCATTAAGAAGCTTTTGAGTGTTGAATTCTGTGCTGTTACCAATTCTTGTTATCTCTGTTGACAGTTGATCCATTTCCTTCTGAATTTCCATTCTGTCAGTATTTGTGTTTGTATCGTTGGCTGATTGAACTGCAAGCTCTCTCATTCTTTGGAGAATGGAGTGAGTCTCGTTAAGTGCGCCTTCTGCAGTCTGGATAAGTGATATTCCGTCCTGTGCATTTTTAGCCGCCTGGTTAAGTCCTGATACCTGGCCTCTCATCTTCTCGGATATTGCCAGTCCTGCTGCGTCGTCTCCTGCCTTGTTGATCCTTAGTCCTGAGGACAGCTTTGCAAGCGAGTTGCTCTTTGCAGTGTTTGCTGCTGTCAGTCTTGAATAGGTGTTCATTGCGGAAATGTTTTGATTGATTCTCATTTGTCTTCCTCCTTGAATTTTGGTTTTTGCGAACGTCCTTTTTCGCATTTTGAGCCGTCCTATGATCAGCTCGGGCGGCTGCAGGGTTCTTTTTCCCTTTGTCACTATTATCGGAGGAGTAAAAAATTAATTAAGGGGAAATTTTAAAAAATATTTTGATAATTTCTGGGAGATCCCTCCACTTCGGTCGGGATGACAGGGGGAGGGAGAGTCGGGGGCCTAAGATTCTTCGGAAAGCTTCAGTATGATAAAATCAAAAGACAGCTAATAGCTAAGAGCCAAGAAATAAAAAAAGATGAGATCTCTCAACTGCAATCGAGGGGTCTCATCTCTTGCTAACTACTATCTACTACCTACCGACAACTGTACTTGATTACGAATGTTGATTGGATCTATCTCTTCAGGTCGTTCACAAGTCTCATCAGGTCGTCTGTGCTTCGCAGGGCTTCTGAGTTCAGTGAGTAGGACCTTTGAGCAACTATCATTTCGGTCATTGCCTTTGTAAGGTCTGAATTACTGCCTTCAAGAAAGCCTGAGCGGATTTTTCCAAGCTCTGTTCCTTCATCTGCTGAGCTTATAACTACTGCATCTGCATGGGGAAGAAACCAGCTTTCCCCAAGGTGGGTCAGAGCATTCGGGTTTTCAACATCAAACACAGGAATCCTTCCTACAGTCCTTGATGCTCCATCCTCAAACACGATCAGCTCTCCATCGGCTGTCAGGCTGACTTTGCCATGGTCAAGCTCCTGGTAGCCGTCAAGGTACTCTGCAACCACTCCATAGCCCCTTTCGTCTACAAGGATCCCTGCCTCTGTCATTGTGAAGGCACCGTTTCTTGTAAGGGCCATGTTTCCATTGTCATCCTCAATTCCAAAGAAGCCGCTGCCCTCTATGGCCAGATCCCAACGCTTTCCGGTATCTTTCAATATTCCCTGTGAGAAATCAGTTTTTGTTATAGCAGCCTTTGTTCCTACCGAGGTGTCCTGATCGACTATTAGCTCCTGAAAGCTGATTTTTTTTGCCTTATAACCATCAGTATTAACATTTGCTATTTCATCCGCCACTGCATCCAGCTTGTATTGGTTTGCATGAAGCCCGGATCTTCCTATTCCAAGTATGTTTAGCATCTATCCCACCTATACCCTTCCTATTTCATTGACAGCCTTATTGAGGGTGTCCTCTGAGGTTTGAAGTGCCTTCTGGTTTGCCTCAAACTCCCTTGCTATCTGTATGAGCCTTACCATTTCGTCAGCTACTATTACATTGCTCATCTCCAAAAAACCTCTTATTGGCTCTGATGCTCCCGGCTGAGCCGCGCCTGCAGGGTCGAGGAAAAGGGTGTCGCCCATTCTCTCAAGCTCTGTTCCCTCCGGAAATACAGCGGTGAGTGGCCTGACGCCATTAAGAAGCTCTCCTTCCCTGCCAAGCACTATTGCAGACTCGGCTCCGTCCGGCCCTTGACCCACCACCTGGTGTCCCTCCATGGTTGAAAGCCTGTTTTCCTGATCAAGTACAAAATTGCCGTTTCTTGTATATGCCCTCTCTCCACTCGTGAGGTTAAGTACGAAGAAGCCCTCTCCCGGTATTGCAAAATCAAGGGGGTCCTCTGTTTCAACTATTGTTCCCTGAGTCTGGCTGGTCGCTATTTCGTCTACTCTGTTTCCAAATGTCCAACTGCCAAGCTCTCTTCTTTGCTCTCCATTTCCACCGGTGTAATTTACAAGGGTATGGTTCTCAAGGGTGGTCTGGACCACTTGCTGGTACTTGTAGCCAGGAGTATTTGTGTTTGCAATGTTTGTACTTACGCTTTCCTGTTTTTTCTGCAATATATTCATATTCCTGTTAAGGGTATCTATGCTTCTAATCATTTTCCACCTCCTGAGGCTGTGCCTCAATTACCTTTATTTCATCAGGGTAGAGCATTCCCATCTCCCTTGCCTTTCTCTCAACCTCAGCAGCCGACTGGACTGAATAGCTCATATTCATAAATAATGCCGCTATTATCAGCCCTGTACCAAGGGGAATAAATATGTTTGTTCTTATTTCTGATAGCTTTTGTAAATATTCTTTAATAATAATACCTCCCCCTTTTCCATATTCAGCATGCTGCAGACCATTTCCAAGGAGTATTCTCCCCTATGGAGTCCTTCGATAAGCTTTCGTCTGTCGTCTTCAAGCTTTTCAAGGACCTGTGGAATTTCCTCAATCCGTTCAAGCTCCGCCTGAAAAAACTCCTCAAAGTCTTCGTCCCCTTCATAAGGAGCGGCAAGGTCTTCTTTGAGTTTTTCATTAACTCTCTTTCTCTCATCCTTAATTATTAGCCTCATTCCATAGACTATGGAAGCTGTCCCCGTCAAAATCAGAAATGTATACATCAGTTTACCTCCACCAGTTCCTTTATGAAGTCTCTAAGCTTAAGGAGTATCTTCCCGTGGAGCTGCGATACCCTGGGGATAGAAACGTCCATTATGTATGCGATCTCCTTAAGTGAAAGTTCCTCCACATAGTAAAGGTTCAGTATGGTCTGCTCTCTTTCGTTCAATACCTTTATTGCTTCCTGCAGTATTCCGCTCATTTCCTTTTTAAGAAAATCATCCTCAGGGGAGCTTGCCGCCTTGTCCTCGATGAAATCTATCATTGCAAAGCCCTCTCCATTTGCGGAGTATAGTGTCGACTCAAGAGATACTGAGGAAAGGTAGTGAACAGTTTCGTGGAGCTTTGAAAGCTGTTTTTCGTCTATGCCCATCTGAGATATTATCTCCTTTTCCTCGGGAGTTCTCATAAGAGTTTTTTCCAAATCTTCCTTTACCTGATAGTACTTGTTGAGCTTCTCTATTTTGTCCCTGGATACCCTTCCTGACTTTCTCAGCTCGTCTATTACAGTTCCTCTTATTCTTAGGGAGGCATACACCTCAAAGGGAACCTTTCTGGAAGCGTCGTACCTTTCTATAGCGTCCATAAGGCCCATTACTCCTATGCTGACCAGGTCGTCCTGGTCAAAGGCGCTGTCCTTGAACTCTATCCTTCCAACGACTTTTCTGACCAGTGGAAGGTGCTTCAGTATCAAATTGTCCCTGTTTTCGTATGCGTTTCCCATTTTATCCCTCTTTTACAGCATCCTTGATTTCCTCATCATAAGGAATACGTGCTTTACTATAGTATCCGTCTTGAGCTCTGTCGTGTCTGTAAACATAATGCCGTAGCAGTAGACTGCCCTGCCCTCTGTAATATCGGTATATCCGTGTCTTACCTCTCCCTTGACTATTAAGGTATCATCGTCAAGTCTCAGGATCAGTGCCAGCGACTGCCCAATCCTTAACTTCTCGTAGGTCTTGAACCTTACTCCCCCGCCGCTGAGGTCTATTCCCCTTGCCTCTGTAAATCCCTTTAGCGAGCCCTCCTCCCTCATCCTTCTCTCAAGTCCGTTGGAGGAAGTGTTTAGGTGTTCCGGTTCGAAAGAGTATCTTATTGCGCCTGTGTAGGCTATCCTTACGTATTCTCTGCGTTGAAATTTCTTTAGCTCAGAAATTGCTCGGATTTTATAAAGCATGAAATCTCCCGACTCCCTGCCTGAAAGTACTCCCTGGAAGGTGACAAGGTTCTTTATGTCATAGATAACCACCTCCAGCTCTTCTCCAATCCGAAGCAGGCTGAAGCCTTGAGAGCTCGGTACTACGGAAACTATTACAGAGTCTGTTTCAGTGTCGTACAGCATCCCCTGCATTCCCCGTCCGTCGCTGTTTATTATTTCAACCTTTGAATTTAACTGAAATTTTTCTATTTTCATCACCCAAATATCCTCAATATTCTGTTCCCGAGTCTGCTGAGTGCATCTACCCGCTCTATTCCCGATTCCCCGTTGAGCATGCCTCTGGCCATTGCGTCCACTCCCTTGCATGCAAGTGAGGTGGGGTATTTGACTACGAAGGGCACCTGATCCATTACCGCCCTATTTACTCTCGAGTCTGAAAAGATGCTTCCTGCCCTTTCCAACTTAAGCTTCAGGAACTCTTTGGAGGTGTGGTAGAGCTTTTCGAAGGTTTCGTCCGCGTTCTCCTGATTATGTGCCTGGTTTATAACAACCTTTACCGAGCTCTTTAGCTTGTATAGAGACACTATCTTAAGAACCTTGTAGGCGTCTGTTATAGCTGTAGGCTCCGGGGTCGTAACGAGGATCAACTCGTCTCCAAGTATGGTGAATGCAAGTGACTGCCTGCTTATCCCTGCTCCGTTGTCTATTATTATGATATCGTACTCCTCAAGCACTCCCAGGGATTTGTGGATACCAGCCTGCTGTTCCGCATCCAGCTCCTCAAGACCAAAAAGGTCTGCCCCTCCCATCATGATGTCGATCCCGTAACGGGAGCTTACAATGATATCTCTAAGGCTTATTCCAGTCTTCAGGGCATCGAGTATGTCGTACCTTACTACTTCTCCGAGGAGGATGTTTACATTGCCCATTCCTATATCGGCGTCGAGTATAAGCACCCTCTTGCCCAGCTTATGGAGAGCTATGCCCAGGTTGACGGCAATGCTTGTCTTTCCGACACCGCCCTTGCCGCTTAATATGGAGTATATTTTGGGCTGTTTTGCCTGCAGCTCAGGTGCTGAGCTTCCGTCAACCATTGTTCTTAATTTTCCAGCCTGATCTATCATTGTTATAATTCTCCTCAAAATAGTTGAATAGGTTGTCTGAGGTAGCTTCCTTTATGTCTTCTGGAACATCCTGTCCATGACAGAAATAGTGTATGGGTACCGAAATATTTTCTATAAGGTGCCAGAGGTTTCTGGTGTTCTCTGCCTCATCGACCTTTGTAATCACCATAGCATCGTATCGAAGCATTTTATAGCGCTCCAATATGGAGTCAAGTATGTCCCTGTCGGTGGACATGCTCGTCACGAGATAAGTGGTCGATGGCTCGTTTATGGCGTTCAGATTTTTCTTTATTTCAACCAGCTTCTGCATGTCCCTCGGACTCGTCCCCAGAGTGTCTATGAGTACCATGTCGCAATCCTTTAAGCTTTCAAGCTTCTCGGTCATGTCCTCGGCCTTGTTCACTACTTGGAAGGGAACTCCCAGAATATTTGTGTAGGTCTTCAGCTGCTCCACAGCACCTATTCTGTAGGTATCCATGGTTATCAGTCCCACCCTTTTTCCGTAGCCTAACTGCTGATTCGCAGCAAGCTTTGCTATGGTGGTTGTTTTTCCGACACCTGTTGGTCCCACCAGGATGTTTACTCTCCTGGTCTCAATTTTATTGTCGAAGGGACTGCCCTTAAGCACAATATTGAAGAATTCCCTTCTTTCCTTGCTATTGAGCCTCCCGCCCTCCTTGTTGTGTAGCTTCAGATAGCTGTCCAGTCTTTTTTTCGTCTGGTCACCTGCAAATTGGTAAAGAATGTCCGACTCTAAGTCTAACAGGATTCCATCTTCTTTTTCTTCAGGCTGTTTCTGTGTGTTTGCAACTGGAAGAGTGATTTTTGGCTGAGTTGGAGCTGACTCCTTTTCAATGGGTCTATCCTCCATGGCAAAGGTCGCCTCTACCATCTTTTTTCCTATAAGGTTGTACCATTTCCTTACTCTTATTGGTCTCTGGCTGACTATTATGGCCTCGGGACCGAGCTCGTACTTTGCTCTTGTTATTGCTTCCTTCATGTCGTTTACTATATATTTTCTTATTATCATAATCTGTCAACCAACCCCACAGCTTCGATCTCCACATCGTTTGGGACCTCTGTGATCGAGAGCACAGAAAGATTTGGAAAGTTGAAGCTAATTAGATTTTTAAATGCAGTTCTGATCCTTGGAGACGTTAGTATTGCAGGCTCAGATCCCCTCATTGCTGCTCCGTTTACTGCATTTGATAGATTGTCAAATATTTTCGTTATCATATCCGGCTTCAGTACAGGCATTGAGCCTGACATGGTTCTTTGTACGCTGTCTGTTATTACGTCCTCAAGGTCGGGATGAATTGTCACCACCTCGAGAATGCCGTTTCTGTTAAGGTGGTTTTTCACTATTGTCCTCTTCAGAGAGTGGCGTACCTGTTCCGTCAGGGTTTCGATGTCTTTCGTCATCCTTCCATTGTCTGCAAGGGATTCGAGTATAGTCACAAGGTCATATATGGGTACATGCTCCCTCAGAAGGCCCTGAAGCACCTTTTGAACATCCCCAAGAGTCATTATGTCCGGGATAAGCTCGTTTATTACTACGTCGTGACTCTCCTTGATACCCTCTAAGAGCAACTTTACCTCCTGTCTTCCAAGAAGTTCAGGTGCATTTTTCTTGATTGTTTCCTTTAGATGTGTAACCAATACAGTGGATGGTTCCACTATGGTGAGTCCTTCAAGCTCTGCCCTTTCCTTTGCAGCCTCCTCGATCCAAAGCGCTGCCATTCCGAAGGCTGGCTCGGTGGTTTTAACGCCCTCAAGTTGAAGCTCTCCATTACCTGGATCAAGCACGAGATACTTGCTAAGAAATATTTCTCCTGTTGCTACTGTGTTTCCTTTTATTTTGATCACATATTCGTTGGGTGGCAGCTGCAGATTGTCTCTTATCCTTATTGGATTTACAAGCATCCCCAGCTCCGTTGCAATCTGTTTTCGAATTGAGGTTATCTGGCTTATAAGGTTGTCCTCATGCCCTTCGTCCACCAGAGATATCAAACCGTAGCCGATCTCAAGGGATATGGGCTCTACCTGGAATGTGGTTATAGTATCAGTCTGTGCAGCTGCTCTGGCTGAAGCCTGCCTCCTTGTATCCTCATGAACGGCTTTTTTCTTATCGTCCTCTTCGTTTACCTTCAAAAGATACCCCATCGCTCCAAGTATTACTGCGATTATTATAAATGGCGGGGTTGGAAATGCAGGCACAAGAGCGATTATAAACAGGACAAAGGCTGCCACCATAAGTACCTGCGCTGTAGAGAAAAGCTCACCCATTACTGTCTTGCCAAAGGTTTGGCCGTCATCTGACCTGGTAACAAGTACTCCGGATGCGACTGATATAAGAAGAGCAGGTATTTGGGAAACAAGCCCGTCTCCTATTGTAAGCTTCCCGAACACTTCAAGGGCTTCAAGTGCTCCCATGCCTCTCTGGATCGAGAAGATCAGGATTCCTCCAACCAGGTTGATTATGGTTATTATTACTCCGGCGACAGCATCTCCCTTTACGAATTTGCTGGCTCCGTCCATAGCTCCGTAGAAATCAGCTTCCCTTTGAAGGTTCTGCCTTCTCTTCTTGGCCATTTCCTCATCAATTATTCCCGTGTTCAAATCTGCATCGATTGCCATTTGCTTGCCAGGCATCGCATCGAGGGTAAATCTTGCCGAAACCTCAGAAACCCTGCTTGCTCCCGCTGTTACTACCACCATTTGTACTATGACAATTATGAGGAATATTATTGCTCCAACTATATAGTTATTCCCCGTAACAAACTCTCCAAAAGCATTGATTACATAACCTGCATCTCCATAGCTCAGTATTAGCCTGGTGGATGATATATTAAGTGCAAGGCGGAACATGGTTGCAATAAGCAATATGGTTGGGAAGGTTGAAAACTCCAGAACGTGCTTTGCCGAAAGAGTTAAAAGAAGTATTATGACCCCTAAGGATATGTTGATTACCAACAACAGATCCAGCAGAAGGCTGGGCATAGGTATTATGATTATGCCTATGATCATCACCGTCAAAAGGCCTACGATTATCTCTGTATATTTTTTGAATAAAGTCCCCATATTGTTTAATATTGCCTGCATATTTATTCCTGCCTTCTATATTTTCTTGCTGTTAATGTCCTTCATTCGATATACCACCGCCAATATCTCGGCCACAGCCTGATAGAGCTCTATCGGTATGTAGCTTCCCACATCTGCTTTGGCGTATATTGCTCTGGCAAGCTCCTTATTTTCCATTATTGGAACTTTGCTGTCTTTAGCTTTTTCCCTGATCTTAACTGCAAGGAAATCTGTCCCCTTTGCAAGAACTACAGGCGCATTGTCTTTTTTCTGATCATATCGAATAGCTATGGCTATGTGGGTCGGGTTGGTTATGATCACATCTGCGGTTGGTATCGAGCTCATCATCCTGCTCATTGCAAGCTGCCTCTGTCTTTGCTGTCTCGCCTGTTTGATCTGGGGATTACCCTCCATCTCCTTATATTCGTCCTTAACCTCCTGCTTGGTCATTTTCAGGTTATCCATGAATTCCTTCCGCTGAAAAACGTAGTCGATCAGGGCTATTCCAAGCATTACCAAGCCGATATCCATTACAAGCTCCCTTACGAAGCTTATGAGGAATGTAAACAGCTTCCCGGTTCCAAGCTCTCCGGCATTAAGTATCATGCTGACCGAAGTGGAAAGGCTTTTATATGTGATGTAGAAGACCAGTAAAAGCTTGGCAAGGTTTTTTGCAAGGCTGAAAACCGACTTTTTTGAAAAAATATTTTTAAAGCCTTCTATTGGGTTTATCCTCTTTATGTCCGGCTTGATTGGATGCAGGGTAAAAATGAAACCTACCTGCGCCAGGTTCACTATTATTCCCAGTAAAACCGCTGCCCCTATGTATGGGAGAATGGTTATGAAAAAGCTCATTATTCCATCGGCCACAAGATAACGAGAGTAGGAGTTGTCCAGCTCCAAACCGTAATTGACGGTCAGGGCTTTCTTCATAAGGCGCTGCCCGTTATTTAACAAGAGTTGTCCCATGAAAAGCCCGGCCATTGCGAATGCTACGAGAGAAATTGCAGGAGACAGCTCGTTGCTCTTTGCTACCTGGCCTTTCTTCCTGGCATCTCTTAGTCGCTTGGGTGATGGGGCTTCTGTTTTAGAATGCTTGTCTGACATAGTATTGCTCCTTATTATACTGCCTGGGAAAACAGCTCTATAAAGCTCTCTATATAGCCAGGTATTTGGCCAATAATGCTGCCTGCAAAGTTCATGACCCAGGCTACCGACACCATGAATACCATGAAGCTTACCATAGCCTTCATAGGCATCCCTAACATAAACACATTTATCTGCGGAACAGTTCTGGCAATTATTCCGAGTATAGCGTCAGTAATAAGTACTGTTATTACCATGGGTGCTGCAAGGTTTATACCTAACTCAAACATTCTATAGAAGAGGACAAGAACCGCCTCAGCTCCAACTCCTTCTATTATGGGAGCTGCAAGTGGAATGTGATTGAAGGATCTAAGAATTGTCTCCATAAGCACCTGATGCATATTCATCAGAAAGAATACTGCAATTGCAAGGTAATAATAGGTCCTGCCATAATTTGACGCCTGTGCTCCCATCGCCGGGTCATAGACTGTTGCCATTGAAAATCCTGCCTGGAAGTCGATTAGGTTGCCCGCCATCTCTATTACAGAGAAAACAACCTGGCTGACGAAACCAAGGGCAAGCCCAACGAATACTTCTCTAACGATCATCATGATGAAAAGTGCCATGCTTCCATCTGTAGTAAATTCAGGAGTAGCCATATAGGCAAACATCGTCACGGCTATGGATATACCTATCTTTAGAGTATTTGGGATCCCCTTGTAGGAGTAGCCCGGTGTAATTACTATGAAGGAGGTGATCCTTGTTAAAATCAGAAGCAGCTTTTCCAGCTGGAAAATCATGTCGGTCCACCTACACTATGTTTTCTATAATTCTGAACATGCTGTTTGCCAGAGAAATCAACTGGTTCAACATGAAATTTCCAAATATCACCAGTGCCAGCATTACTGCTATCAGCTTTGGTACGAAGCTTAAGGTCTGCTCCTGCACCTGGGTGACTGCCTGCAGGATGCTTATGACAAGACCAACTGCCATCGAGGTCAAAAGCACAGGTAATGATACTATTATTATTGTGAAGAAGCCCTGCCTTACTATGTCGAGAACCATCGTCTGAGTCATATCGTCCTCCTAAATAAAGCTTTCCATAAGAGATTCAACTACCAGATACCAGCCATCAACGAGAACGAAAAGCAAAATCTTGAACGGAAGTGATATCATTACAGGTGGCAGCATGAACATACCCATTGACATCAGTATGCTTGAAACCACCATGTCTATGACCAGGAATGGTATGAAGATTATGAAGCCTATGCTGAAGGCAGTTTTTAACTCACTTATTGCAAATGCAGGGATAACTGTTGTGAGGGGAAGATCCATTGGTTCAGCTACATTATCACTTCCTGATGCTCTTAAGAAAAGAGCGAGATCCTTTTCCCTGGTCTGCTTAAGCATGAACCCCTTAAGATGTGTGCCCGCTATGTCAAAGGCTTCCTGATGGGTCATCTCTTCTGCCATGAAGGGTGTCATTGCTTCATCCATGATAACAGAATAAACGGGCTGCATTACAAACAAGGTGAGAAACAGCGCCAAGCCTATAAGCAGAGTGTTTGGCGGAGTCTGCTGAGTTCCAAGGGCATTTCTTAAGAATGACAGAACCACTATGATCCTCGTGAATGAGGTTGTCATTATGAGAAAGGATGGCGCGAGGGACAGTATGGTCAGAAAAATCATTAGCCTTACTGTATCCACTGTAGCTCCTGTTTGCTCCCCAGTGCCGAAGGTGATCCCCGTTACGGGTCCCTGCGCACTTGATGGCTGTGATAAACCAAGTATCAATAATGTTATGATTAGCAGCACTGTCGTTTTCTTACTCACTTTGTTTTCCTCTTTTCGATGATCCCAGCTGCAAAACCCCTCATGTCCTGCACTGGAAGGCTTTCTCCCTGCCTATCGAGGTACTGTGTTAGCTCCTCTTCCTTCAGTTCTTTTACTATAGTGTTCCCATGCTCTGAAAGACTCATCAGATAATAGTCCTCCATTATTCTCACAACTGCCAGGGATGAACCTGTGGATACCTGAAGCTTCTCAAGCACCTGGATCGCTCTCCCCCGACCCTGGAGCTTCTTGCCGATCAGTTTTAGAGATATATTTGCAAGTGCTATGACTGCAGCCAGCACAAACAGGGTTTGTATCAGTGTAAGGGCAATTGAGTCCTTCATCGGTATTTCACGTCCTATCTTATGATCATATCTGTAATGTACACCTGGGTTACTATCTCTTCATTCAGGTGCTCGTTTATGGATTGCTTTGCGTTTTTCTTGAATTCCTCAATGGTCTTTTCCTCCAGAATGTTCTCTACATTCAGTTCTCGTAGATGCGACAGGATTATGTCTCGTATCATTGGAGTCTCAGCTACCATTCTTTCGTTGTTTTTCTCGTCCAGATACTTTATTGCTATGTTGATCCTAAGTACTGTGTTTGTTGGTGCCACCTGTGAATTCAGGTTGACGAGGAATTCGCTTAGTACTATCGTGTGCTCAGTCTTTTCGGGAGCGAAGCTTTGAACCATTTCCTTAACTGTCTGTCCCGAGGCTTTTGAGTAGATCAAAACTCCGACTGATATCGTCAGTAACACTATTGCAGCAATTATCGGGACAGCAATTTTTTTGCTGATGCCCCTTTTGGCCTTAACCATTGGTTTTTGTTCAGTTTTGTCCACTTTGTGCACCTTCTTTTTCGAATACTATCATAATATTTACTCTTCTGTTCCTTGACCTGTTTGTAGCGGTATCATTTGGAGCTATAGGGGAGTACTCCCCATAGCCTCTTGCAGAAAGCCTTGTTGGCTCCACATTCATTTCTTCATTTAGATACCTGAGGACCGATACTGCTCTTGCCGCTGAAAGTTCCCAGTTACTTGGATACATTGCAGAGTTCATGGGAACATTGTCAGTATGACCCTCAATAACTATGTCGTTGTCAAAGTCATTGAGCATGTTCTCGAGTTTTCCCAAAAGCTCTATCCCGGTGTCTTTAAGTTGTGCGCTCCCCGACTCGAAAAGAATGGCATCCTTAATTTCGACGAATACGCCGCTGCTTATCATCATTACATTTACCTCAGCCTGCAGATCAAGGTCGGTTATATACTTGTTGATTTTCTCATACATTTGCAAAATCTCCGCATTTACTGGCTCCATCATCTCCTCAGGAGGTATTTCAGTTTCAGAGAATGGCTCTTCATCAAACGGCTCTGGTACGGTTTCTGTCCCCCCGTCCAATATATGAGGCCTTCCATCTCCTGATAGTGCAATCTGGAGATACTGGGTTATGTTTCTGAATTTCTGGGCGTCTACAGTTGAAATCGAGTAAAGCAGGATGAAAAATGTCAACAAAAGTGACATCATATCAGAAAATGTAGTTATCCAGCCTGGGCTGCCCCCTGATTGTTTTTTCTTAAATCTGCTCATTGGCTATATTCCCTTTTTTTGAATCTTCCAGTTTATCGAGCTTTTTCTGTTCGTTTGGTGACAGATAGTTCATAAGCTTTTCCTCAAGCATTCTTGGGTTGGTTCCTGATTGGATCTCAAGGATACCATCCATAATAAGCTCAGCAGTAAATAGCTCGCTTGAGCTTTGCTCAGCCAGGTTGAAGGCAATCGGCAAGAGCACAAGATTTGCAAGAAGTGACCCGTAAAAGGTGGTAAGTAATGCTGTCGCCATACCTGCACCAATAGCACTGGGATCGTCCAGCTTTGCAAGCATGGTTATAAGTCCGATCAGGGTACCTATCATCCCAAATGCAGGAGCCAATTCTCCCCATTTCGTGAATACCTCCTGACCCTGGATATGTCTTCTCTCCATGGTCTCCATTTTTAAGGTCATTACTCGTTTTATTACATCTGGTTCTACACCGTCTATTATCATTTGAAGTCCTGATTTTAGAAATTCGTTGCTCATATTCTCGACGTCGTCCTCAAGGCTTAGAAGACCGTCTTTACGGGATTTCTTTGCCATTTCGGTGAACATTGCGATCAGCTCATGTCTGTCCTCCTGCTGAGCAATAAAGAGGATTTTCAATGTGTTGGGTATATTTTTCAAAATCCTCACAGGGAATGCCACCATTAGTGCAGCAAATGATCCGAATATTGTAATTACTATCCCATCGAGACTGAAAAATCCCCTTATGTCGCCTGTAAGGCTTATTGCCCATGAGATCAAGGTCAAACCGACAAAGATCGCTATGGATGGTACAAAATTCTTCTTCATTTGCTCGCCTCCAGGAATACCGTAAATATCCTTCTCTTGAAATCCACAATTTTGTCTGTGATCTGAGCCGTGCTTTCCAATACTCTTATTGTCTTCCCGTCCATCATGGTTATTATAGTATCCGGATGCTCCTCTACCTTATATATATGATCTGAGTTAAGTGTAAATTTCTCTCCACCTATAGAAGTAATTTCTATCATTCAATTACCTCCTTTTCAAGTTATTGCAGGACGGCGGTCACCGCCGCCCTGTTAGCGATTATCTCTTTAGGTTTATCAATTCCTGAAGCATTTCATCTGAGGTTGTAATGCTTCTTGAATTTGCTGAGTATGCTCTGCTTGCGATTACCATTTCAGTAAATTCATTTGCCAGGTCGACATTGCTCATTTCGAGAAAGCCCTGTCTTACAACTCCAAAGCCTGCATCGCCTGCGGAACCATAGACAGGAGAACCTGAGTTGTTTGAGGACGAGTAATTATTGTTGCCTCTCTTCTCCAGGCCTTCCGGAGTACTGAAGGTTGCTATCGCAAGTCTTCCAAGAACCTTGCTCTCTGCCCCTGTTCCATCAGCGTAAACAGCAGTAATAGTGCCTGTTCCGTCTATAGTATAGCTTTGAAGATCCCTATCCTCATTATCCGGATCTGTTTCAGGAATTATCAGAGGCTTTAGCATGTCAAAGGTGATTTCGGTATCAGCATCGAAATCTTCAAGATCTTCTGCAAGGTACCCCAATACCTTTTCTCCGTTGGAATTTACAACATTTCCTGCGGAATCTCTGAAAAATCCTCCATCTCTCGTATAGAGAACCTCTATTGGTGCTCCCCCATCAAACTTTGAGGCGACTACAAAGAATCCATTTCCTTCTATTGCAAAATCCAGTTCTCTGTTTGTCGGCTGAAGAGCTCCATTTTCCATCATTGCATCTATCGATCCAACCTTTACTCCAAGACCAACCTGTCTCGGGTTTACTCCACCAAGGTTGTCTCCTGCTCCCTGTGCGCTTGAAAGAGTCTGGCTCAACATGTCCTGAAATCTCACCCTGCTGGATTTGAAGGCAGTAGTGTTTACATTTGCTATATTGTTTGCTATTACGTCCATCTTTGTCTGAAAGCTTTTCATCCCGCTTACTCCGGAATACAGTGATCTTAACATTTCCATTCCTCCTAAGTTTTGTGTCCACCTCTGTCAGTCGGTGGTTGAAATGGCTTCCTGTAAGGTCCAGCCATTATTTTATTAATATTGCACTGTCGATGTTGGTTACGATGTCAAGTTCATCGCTGTCCATTGAGGTTATTATTGTACGGTTTCTTATACTGGCAATAAAGGCGAAATCCTTGTAAAGCATGAGGCTTTCCCTTGCCCCTTTCGCCTCAAGGCTATTCATAGCTCCCTTTAAGGCATCCATATCATATTCTTCTAACTTTATGTTTCTCTCCTCCATCCTCTGTCTTGCATGAGCTGAGATTTTTATTTCCTGGTTCTTGAGCATGCTTTCCTGAAGCATTCTCTGGAACTCCTGGCTTTGAACCCCCTTTGATTTGCCTTGCTGCTGGCTGCCATTCTGTACCGGAATTATCTGCCCTCTGTCTATCCTAAAGCTCATTACTGATCAAACCCTCCTCCGCTGCAGCCGGTTCTTCTGTGTAAAGCTCTTCTACTTGCTCCTTGTTTTCCAAAGATGTTTCGACCTTTTCACTGACCTCCAGCAACAGATCTTCAAGCTGATTGATTTCTTGAGATTCCTCTACCTCCATAAGTAATCCTATGGGATAATCTGTTCCCCCTACCTGAAGATATGCCTGGTTATTGAAGAACTTGACCTTCTCGACTATGCCTCTTGTGTCTTGTTCTGGTCCGTATATCTTGACCATTTTGCCAATAAGTGCCGTTTGGCTTAACAGATTCAGCTGACTTATCCCATCTGATATCTTATTCATTTGCTCAAGGGTGGTAAACTGTGCAAGCTGAGTAAGATAATCGGTCTTGCTTCCTCCACCTGAGGATTCTCCTGTGGGATTCTGATTTTGTATTTCTGCTGCCATGATTTTTAGAAAATCGTCAACTGAAAGCTGGCTTTGTTTTTTTGTATCAGCTGTCCCTGTCATCTGTGCATTATAAACGTTTTTTATTTCCATAATTTCACCTCCTACGCTAAAATGTCCAGCCCTGTCTGTCTGATATCCTGTGTCGCCCTGATTTCTGAAATGCTCTTTAATGCTGACTGTCTGTTTCCGTTTTCAGGGGTTCTCCTGTTGCCATGCCTGAAGTTTCCCTGCTTTTCAAAGTTCCACTGTGCAGTATCGTTTCCTGGATTTACCTCTACAATTATTCTTCCTACCTGTATGTTTTGCTTCAAAAGTCCCTGATGGAGTTGGCTTAGGTTTTCGTTAAACAGATCTCTTATATGGTTGCTTTCAACATTTATCTTTGCTGTAAGCTTTCCATTTTCCATCGTCACATCCAGGTCCACCTTGCCTAAATTCTCCGGCTGAAGCTTTACTTTCAGGATGGAGTGTTCGCCTTCTTTAATTGCGGTGATACTCTTTACGATCGTCTCCTCCAGCTTGTTGATATTGGCCTCAAAGGAAATCGTCTTTGCATTGTTTGTCATGAATTCTTCCGTTCTCATGCCATCACTGATCCTTGGTGCTTCTGACTGGATTACTGCGGATTTTAATTCCTCTGACCTCGCCAGATCTATTGGGTCACTTTTTACTGTTTCTCCGGTTTTAGGCTCAACTTTGGTAAATGAGTTCCCAAGTATTGAGTCGAATATGTCCGAGACTTTCATCTCGCCTTTTCCAGGGGTTACCTGACCTGAAAGTTGTGCTACTTGTGCTATCTTTGACTCTGTCCTTTCAGCTGTTGCCTCTTTATGAGGATCAGAAATGTAATCGGATTCTTTTGCTAGGGTCTTTGTCTGAGCTGCGGTTGCTATTTTGATTCCTTCAGACTCTTGAAGCGTCTTTGAATCCTGGCTCTGTTCAATCGTCTTGTTAAGCCGGGTTGTCTCTATTGGTGTCTGAGAATTTATGAGTGACAGCATCTGAAATACAGTTTTTTCGTCTATACCGGTCTTAATTTCCTCAGAGTTTTCCCCGTACTTTTCTCCTGAAGGTGTTTTTGGAATTGCTTCCTCGGCCATCTCGCCATCAGCCCCAGTCATACTACTTATAAGCTCTGCCATGATTGCCTCAAATACTTCAGGGCTTTGGCTTTTCGTGGAAACCTGTGTCCCCTGCAGCTGCTCAGTGGCTATACCTCCTATTTTGTTCATCTTTTTCACCTCCCTTCAATCTGGATATATATTAAAGGAATTATCCTTCCTTTCTTGTGTGCCGGAGGGTTGCGATCTCATCGAGGAATTTCTGTTCGAACATCCTGAGTTTTTCCTTGTAGTCCTCGTGGTCCTTCTCCTTGAGCTTCTCAATAGCTGATTTATCCTGCCTTGCTTTGACCAGATCCTTCATGATTTCTTCCCGCTCATTATTGAGCCTTGATAGAGATCCTCTTTCCTTCTCGATCGAATCGGCCAGACTTTGCCTGTACTGCTGCATTCTTATGAGCTCTGAAGTGTTCTTGAAGGTTCTTGCATCATTTTTTATCTTTTCATATTCCTGAACAAGGCCTTCTATCTCGGCGCTCTTCTCTTCAATCTGGTTCGTCTTTTTTATTAACTTTTCAGAGATGACTTTTTCCTTCTCACCTCTCCACTCCAGAACATTCTCTAGTGAAAAACGATATGGCTTCATCTATTTCCTCCTGGTCAGCTTCCCTTTATTACCCTTTCAAGAAGCTCCTTGCTTTCAAGGTAGCTGTATCTTTCATTGGTATCCTGTCGTAAATATTCCTTAGTTGGGCTGCTTAATTCTATGGCTCTGTCGATCCTTGGGTTTGAGCCTTTGTTATACGCACCGATGTTGATCAGGTCTTCACTTTCCTCATAGATTGCCATATATTCCTTCATCTCTCCTGCCAACTCTCTGTGATCTTTTCCTACTATGCTTGGCATAACTCTGCTTACAGAGTTTTGTATGTCAATCGCCGGAAAGTGATTCTTGGATGCGAGCTTTCGAGAAAGTACAATGTGACCATCGAGTATTCCTCGCACCGCATCTGCTATCGGGTCATTCATGTCATCACCCTCTACCAGAACTGTATAGAATGCAGTTATTGATCCTGCATCACTGGTGCCACTCCTTTCAAGGAGCTTAGGAAGCATTGCGAAAACAGAAGGCGTGTAGCCTTTTGTTGTAGGTGGTTCGCCAGTAGCAAGACCAATTTCCCTCTGTGACATTGCAAACCTTGTTACAGAGTCCATCATGAGCATTACCTTCATGCCTTGATCCCGATAGTGCTCAGCTATAGTGGTTGCTACGAATGATGCCTTGAGTCTTACAAGTGGTGGCTGGTCAGATGTTGCGACTACTACTACAGATCTTTCGTAGCCTTCAGGCCCCAAATCCTTTTCAATGAACTCCAGAACTTCCCTTCCTCTTTCTCCTACAAGGGCAATCACATTAACATCAGACTGACTGTATCTTGCGATCATGCCCATCAATGTGCTTTTTCCCACTCCACTGCCAGCAAAAATTCCTACCCTTTGACCTTCGCCGCATGTAAGCAGTCCGTCGATGGCTTTTACTCCGGTACTCATTATACTGTCGATCTTTCTTCTCTTGAATGGATTAGGAGGGCTTCTGTCAACTGCTTTAAGCGTTCCGCCTAATATTTGTTCACCGTCTATCAGCCGTCCCAGGCCATCAAGTGTTTTACCAAGAATATTGTCCCCTATCTTGACTCTTAGTGATTCGCCCGTAGGCTTTACGTATGAACCAGGTCCGATTCCGTGAATTTCATCCAGAGGCATAAGCAGTACGAAGGTATCCTTGAAAGCCACTGCTTCTGTCGTAACTACTCGATTTGAGTTCTTTACGAAGACATGACACACCTCGCCGATAAATACGTCAATTCCCTCCACCCATATAATGAGTCCAACTACCTGGGTCACTTTGCCGAGCCTTGAAAAGTGTTCTCTTTTGTTTATTGTATCCTTATATTTATCAAAATGGAGCTCGAACAACCCTACACCTCCATTTCAATAAGCTGATTAACTATTGATTGGATCTGATCACTGACGCCAAGGTCGATGATTTCATTGTCATACTCAAGCATAACCCTGTTTTCTTCAAAGGCAGGATTTTCCATCACAATATAATCAATGTCCCCGTTTATCTTTTTAAGTGAAAATATGTTGTCTTTTAACTTTCTGACGTGCTTTTTATTGCAGGATATCAGGAGGACACCTCCCTTTTTATACTCCTGCAGTACCTGCTTTATCATGTCAGAAAGAGTTTCCCCTTCGGTGTTTATCTCGTGATTGACAATTTTTTCTGCAATGTCTCCAGCAAGTCTTATAAGGTTTTCTTTCTGTACTTCCAAGTATTCCTTGGTTTGTTTTTCAGCATCCCACAGTACCTTCTTTGACCTTTCCAACAAATCTCGGTATTCGTCAAGAGCGTTTTGCTCTCCTTCTGAGAAGCCTTTTTTAAAGCCTTCCTCATAGCCGTTTTTTTGTGCTTCCTCCCTGATCCTTTTTGCTTCTTGTCGTGCATTTTCGATCAGTTTTTCCTTCTCTCTCTTGAGCTCAGCCTGAAAGGCTTTTATATAGGGCGTCTTGTCCTCCTCTTTCAGTACTTCGTGGCTATTTATGTCTGGCTTGTGATGATGCGGGTGATGAGGTTCTTTCATGATTTGCTGCTTTGCAACGAAATTTGATGCTACCTCTATGCCCTCTGTTGAAACGCGTGTATTGTCGCTCTTAATAATCTTATACGAGAATGTCACTTTGATCACCTCTGCCTATGACAATTTCTCCGAGTTCATCCAGCCTTCTAATAATTCCAACTATCTTTCTCTGAGCTTCCTCTACTGATTGAAGTCTTACAGGGCCCATGAACTGAATGTCGTCCTTAAGCATTTCAGAAGCTCTTGTTGACATGTTGGCAAATATCGTATTTGTAAGTCTCTCTGAGGCACCCTTGAGTGCAAGGGCAAGATCCTCATTTGAAACATCTCTGAGTATTCTCTGAATTGAGCCCTTGTCGAGGGTTATTACATCCTCAAATGTAAACAGATTTGCCTTTACTGACTCAGCCAGATCCGGCTGTCTCTGCTCCAGTGTGTCGATAATATTCTTCTCTGTGCTTCGATCTACTGAGTTAAGTATTTCGACAAGAGTCCTTACTCCTCCTACAGTTTCCTGATCGTTGTCAAACAGACCGGTAAACTTGTCTTCCATGATTTTCTCGATCTTTTTGATGACTGTCGGTGAGGTTCTGTTGATAGTCCCCAATCTTTCTGCGATTTCCGCCTGTTTATCCAACGGGAATTGGGACAATACTGTCGCTGCTTTGTCAGGCTGCATGTAGCACATAATCAGTGCTGTTACCTGAGGATGTTCATTTATCAATAGATTTGTAAGCTGCTGTGTATCCGCCTTCCTTGCGATTGAAAATGGCCTCTCTCTTTGCTTCACCTGATATAGAAAGTCTATTACCTCCTTGGCACGCTGCACCCCCAGCGCTTTGTTAAGAAGGTTTTTTGCGTAATCGATGCCTCCATCCAGCACGTATTGTCTGGCTGAAGCCATTTCTATGAACTCGTCTATGACGACTTCCTTGTCCTCAGGTCCTACGTAGCTTATGTTGGAAATTTCATAGGTTATCTTTTGGATCATGGATTCAGGCAGCATCTTAAGGATCTGTGCTGAAACCTCAGGTCCTAATGCTATCAATAGTATTGCTGTTTTTCTTAATCCTGCTTTATTGGCCTTATTGTTCATGTTCATAAGCTTACTCCCTCACCCAGGATTTTATAAGCTCGGCCGCGAGCTCCGGATGATCCTGAGCGTACTTCTGAGCCTTGGAACTCTTTTGGTCCGGCTTAACGACTATTTCATCAAAGGCTTCACTTACCGTAACTCCATTCTCCAGGTTCCTTATGAACTCCTGATCTTCTCTGTCAGTCTTTCTTTTCTTCGATATTAAAATAAATGCAATTAGTCCTATTAGAAGAGCTGCCACCACTCCCCCTCCAATAGTGATGGGCACCCTGTATGTTTCAAATAAGGTTTGTGGTGCATCTGGTGATTCTCCACCAATAACCGGGTCTGATGATCCATTCTGGTATGCATAATCCACTCCCACAACACTTATGATGTCTCCTCTGTCAATGTCATAACCAATGGCTGCCGCTACTATGGATTGTATGTTTGTCCTGTCCTGTTCCAGGAGAGTACCATTGAATACGATGGAAGCTGTAAGTTTTTCGATTCTGCCTGGAGCCTTTATTATACTTTTTGTCTCTGTAGTCAGTTCATTGTTTGTTACTCTGGTATAAGAGGACTGATTTCCTTCAGCACCATCTATTACATTGGATATATTGTCGTCGATATTTCCTCCTGTTATCATTTGTGTATCCAGGTTCCCACCGGCAGCTGAAACCTGTTCACTTCTTATCACAGGATCATAGTAGGATACAATAGTTGATTCTTCTGCATTGAAATCCAGTTGTGCAGTTACCGTTGCCTTGATATTGTCATAGCCGTATACAGACCCAAGAAGTGATACTACCTTTCCTTCTATTTCCTTTTCGAATGATGCTCTGGCCGATCTGTAGCTGTCCATTGCTCCAAGCTCACCTTGAGCACCTCCCTGAGCAAGCATAATGCTCAGAAGATTTCCTGAGGTATCGATTACCTGGACATTTTCTATGGGCATATTGTCTACTGCTCCTGAGATCAGGGCTGCTATGCCCCTTATTGCATTTTCTGTTATGTTTGAGCCTGGCTTAATATCTATTACTACAGAAGCTGATGCAGGTCGCGATTGGGTCTCGAATATACTTTTCTGAGGTAAAACAAGATGGACCTTTGCCGAATTTATTCCTTCAATTGAAGAGATCGTCCTTTGCAGCTCGCCTGTTAAAGCCCTTTGATACATTATTTGCCTGTCTTCCTCAGTTACCATCATCCCTGTTTCATCAAAAATTTCAAAGCCGGTAGAGCTATCAGGGAGCATGTTGTTCATTGCAAGCTCCATCCTGTAGCTGTCCAGCTTTTTCTTGTCGATAAGTATAGTTCTGCCATCGCTCTCAAGTCTGTAGGGTATTTTTTTTACCTCCAGATCTGCTACAATGTTTCCTGCATCTGCCAACTCCAAATTAGTAAAAAGTATTGCATAGTCCACTCTTGAGTTGATAAATCCAAGAACCGATCCAAGAACGATGACCATAAGGACGGCGGATATAAAAATATTCCTTCTTTTTTTGTCAAGTTTATTCCACCCGCTTTTAACTCCGTCAAAAGCGTTTTTAAAAGTATCAGCCATGTATTCGTTCCTTTCCTGGAGATTTACAACTGCATGTTGTTGATTTCTTTATATGCCTCTACTATCTTGTTTCTTACCTGCAGGGCAAGATCAAGAGATAGTCTTGCTTCCTCGGTAGCTATCATAACTGCATGAAGATCTTCCACTTCCCCGCTTATGAAGTCCTGAGCCATCTGGTCAGCCCTGATCTGCGAATCATTAAGTTTGCTTAACTGATCGTTTATTATGTCCTTGAAGGAAGTCCCCGTATTTGAAGATTGTTTATCAGCTATCCGTGAAATCGAACCCGTTCCTATTCCGTTTACGTTCATATTCTATATACACCACCTAATCTTTGGATATTTCAAGTGCCTTCTTCAGAATACTCTTGCTAGTATTCAAAGCGGTAACATTTGCTTCGTATGTCCTTTGGGTCCTTATGAGATCAATCATCTCATCAACCATATTTACGTTGGGAAGTCTCACATACCCGTTTTCGTCTGCATCGGGATGCTCGGGAGAGTACTCCAGCCTGAAATCAGATTGATCCTCTGCTATTCCGACAACACTTACCCCCTCGCTCCTGACACTAGCCAAACCGCTTTGCCTGTCTGTCTCAGCTGAAAGTCGCTCTCTGAATACGACCACCTTCCTGCGATATGCCTCCCCATTCTCTGTTCTCGTCGTATTTGCATTTGCTATATTGGTCGATATAGTATCCAGCTTAAGTCTTTCAAGGTTCAACCCCGTTGCATTTATCTGCATTGATTTGAAAACAGTCATCTATATTAATCCTCCTATCTGTTTATAGCTGCATTTAGCTTCGAATACTTGGCATTCAATAGCTGTATCAGCGTGGAGTAATAAATTTCGTTTGCAGCAAGCTCTGTCATTTCAATATCTATATCGACATTGTTGCCAGTTTCGTCCAGAGAGGTGTTTTTTTTCTTTTCTATAGTTGCCTTGACATCTCCAATCCCATTTGCGCCAAAATGCTTTTCGTGAGTTTTTTTGAGACTTGTTCCATTAATGGCGTTTTTCAGGTGCTCTTCAAACTCCACTTTATTTACCTTGTAATTTGGCGTATTTATGTTGGCAATGTTGCTTGAAATAGCCCTTTGTCTCATTGATGAAGCATCGAGAGCATTTTTGATCATTGAATAGCTGTAATCTGGCATTTTTGACCTCCATCCCTGTTATTTTGTATATAAAAAACTCTGCATTTCTGTAGCTGGCTGCCATTTTAGAGGCCCTATAGCTTTGCGTCACTGTGTTTCCACAGCTTTGCCCTCAACATGAGAGTTTTCTTAAATAACGAATGCTAATAAAATACTTTCCCGGTTTCATACTTGATGACTCTTGTCATGGTGTGTTGTTAACTCTTGAATGTCCATGTATCAACACTAACTGCTGAAATCATAACAAACATGGAAACTATTGTCAACACAAAAAGGGCATATTTCTATGCCCTGTCATGATTTATTTTTAAACTGTACCTAAATCTTCTTATCCAGGAAAATCGGGTTGCTATTATTAGCCATGTAGTTTTTGATTATGTCTTCTTTTTTTTCAAGAGACTTTTTTTCATCAAGTATTGATTTTTTCAAACCTTTCATCCAATTTATCAGCTGTTCAAGTTCATTTGATATCATTATCAGCTTGTGATTACAGCTTGCTTCTTCATGATGACTATTGCCACTTTCCGAAAGCCTGGCATTGATTGAATCTATTGCCCCAAGCAGTTCCTGATTAGACTCGATTATAGAAATTCCGGACTCGATAGTTCTGTCCCAGCTCCTGATATTAAGCAGAATATCATCAAGGATCGATTCTTTTTCCCTTATCAGTTCGTCAAAACTCAAATTTTCGCCCATGTTTCCCTCAACTCCTCGAGATAACCTCTTACCTCCAGAACGATTGCTGTATCCTTGTCTATATTGGCTCTGATAAGCCTTTGATACATGTACTCGTACAGGCTGTACAAATTTTCAGCGATTTCTCCGCCTTCCCGAAAATTCAGCGTTGACATAAACTCTGCCAGTATATCCTGGGCTTTTTTCAGGTTTTCATTTGTCTTCTCAATTTTCTTTTCGAAAATTGCTATCTCTGCGAGCTTCAGGTACTTGATTGCGCCATCGTAAAGCATTAGGATAAGCTTGGACTGCGACGCTGACATTATCTCGTTATTCTTATATGCGTTATAGGCATTTGCTTGATTCATTTAGTGCACCTCTATCGTTTTATTCCGGATGATTGTGCGTTCATTGCAGAAATCTGACCGTTTAGCCATTGCATCTGACCTTCTGCCTGTAACATGGCTACATCGAGCGCAGAAAACATTTTAACATAATACTGTTCCTTTCTCTCAACCCTTTTATTGAAGCTGTCTATTTGCTTATTCAGGTCTTTGATACTTCTTTCAAAGCTTTCAGTTTTACCCTTTATGACTCCATTGTTCGAAGATATAAAGGAGTCTACATACTTGTTGATCCTTACGGCAAATCCAACAGAGTTATCACCAATGGTACTTGAAAAGAAATTCTTCACATTCAAGGTATCTTTGGTAAGTTCTTCTCTCAACTTTGATGGATCAAAGGTCAGCTTCCCAAATCTGTCTGTAGTTTTGACTCCAAGAGCTGATATGTCTTTTATAGCTGTATTGTCGCTATTTGATATTGTGGAGGTGACCATTTGTCTTAAGGAATTATGAAGCCTTTGCAGACTTCCATCGCCTGCCAATATTCCTCTTGTTGCAGGCTCTCCCGGTGTTCCTGCAGCCATTTTATCTTCGATAAAGGTCATTGTCGAGTTGTACTGATCTACAAAATCCTTGATCGCTTTTTCAGCCTTTGCCATATCGAAGTCAATGGTTATAGTTTCTGATTTTCCAGGTTCGCTTGTGTTTTTAAGATTAAATGTCACTCCATCAACGACGTCTGTTATGGTATTTGAGCTTCTTGTCACATCGATTCCGTTAATCGAGAATTCAGCGTTGGTACCTGTGGAATCTACTCTGGCAGAGCCCATTCCCAGATCTTCAAGGACTGAGGCTTTTCCCTCAACATCTTCTATTTGAATTTCTCTTGAACCTGTTTTTGTGTCCTCGATCACCAATCTCTTATCAATTATTGAAGCTTTGAGCCCTGTCTCATTGGTGCCCTCATTGATCTTGTCCATTACTGTTTTTAATGAATCATCGATTCCAATTTCTATCTGAAGCTCCTTGCCATCGGCATTTGTCAGTTTAAATGATCCCTCTGTTTCAAGAGCTGACGTTGTATTTTCGACCTCTATCTGGCTTCCAACTGATTTGGAAGCAGTCGCAAGAGTTTCCACATGGATCCTGTATTGAGAAGAAGCTGCAGACTTTCCTGCACTGACAGCCACGACTGCATCATTAGAAGATGTTGCAGATTTGGACTGGAATATATCAGGGCTTTGCAGAACCTTGACCTTATCAAACAGTGATTTGAGACGTGTATTTATGTCCTTCCAGGCATTTTGCATTTCAGTTATGCTGGTCTTCTTCTTCGCAAGACCTGCCAATGGCAGCTTTTCAACCTCCATCAGCTGCTGTATAGAGCTATTGTCTATGCCTGAGTATGAGCCTATGAAATTTATAGACATATTATCATCCCCTTTCGTCTACGAGGATACCTACCATTTCCCAGATGTTGGCAATAAGGTCCAATATTTTCTCTGGTGGTATCTCTTTTATGACCTCATCTGTTTCATTATCAACCAGCTTGACAAGCATTCTTCCTGTTCCTTCATGAATCTTGAACTCAAATCTGTTGGTATCTCCAAAGACTATTCTGTTTGTTTCGTCCACAGCATCAGAAATTTCTTTTTTGTTCAGGTATTCTTTTTTTTCTTCCTTCTCGAAATCTGAAGCCTTCTGTTCTGGTACTGCGCGTTCCAGCTTCTCTCTCTTGACCTGAGGTGTTATTTTAATATCTGAAATTGGTTGTGTCGTTATCATTTGAATCACTCCCAAAGGTTACTATATCACTGTTCATTATCGGTCAATTCTTTTTTTAATTAATAGCTATTTTGAATTCTGCCTCAACACCGTCAGGGGATCGACCTGATTGTTGATTGCATTTTTATTTTCCTCTACAACCTGATCATATACCTCTTTTCGGAGTATTGTGAGATCCCTGGGAGCTTCTATCCCGATCTTCACCTTTCCGTCTGCCATCTCAAGGATTCTGATCTCTATGTTGTCCCCAAGCATTATGCTCTCACCGAGCTTTCTGTTAAGAACGAGCATGTTATTCACCCGCCTCTTCAGAAATCAGTTTATGCTTTGTCGTGTATTTTGAATCGTGCAGCACGAATTGCTTTCCTAATCTATCAGAGGTGTTTATGACTATTGGGGCTATGAGGTTAGCTGTACTTTCATTAAAGCTGTTTCCTATGGTCACTACCAGATAAACATCCAGGTCTGACTCAGATGTGTTCTCTGTTCTAATGGACACCAGTTCACTATCATCGATTACTGCTTCGTAATCAGGGAAGAACCCCCAGGGTGATACTATCATAAATGACACATAGGTATTCTCAATGTCCTGGAGAAATTTAAATCCAGGTGACTGGGGGATCTCCAGAACCGCAAACCTTTTGCTTTCAGCGAACCCCAGCAATCCATTGGGAAAATTCACTATTGTCTCTTCAGTTATTTCAACTTCTCCAAAATACTTGGTCTTGATCCTCATCGCCTTTGCACCTCTTCATCTAAGGTAATCCAACAGACTTGGCTGCAAAATCTTTGAGCCTGCTGCCAGCGAAGCCTGGTAGACGGTTGACATTACATTGTATTCCATGAACTTTTCTGCTATATCTATGTCCTCTCTTTGTGAAAGGAGTGTATTAAGGTTTAGGTTTTCGGTTTCATTTCTCGATTTGGAAGCCTCAAGCCTGTTGTTTATTGCTCCGATCCTGGATCTTAAACTCAGCATGCTTTCAATCTTTTCATCAAGCTTGCCCAGGAGTTCTCCGGAGAGTTTTTCTATTTCTGCCGGATCTGTGCTGTTAAGTGAGCTTATAACATTCTTTAGCAACGCTCCAAGTCCATCTGCTGCATCTCCTGCTACCTCTTTGCTTGAGGTTATGATCTCAACATTTATTCCTTGCCCGATTTCCCTCATGATGTTCTTGTCATTAGCTGGATCGTAGGTTAGGCCCTCAGCCTCAGTAAACTTGAAGGGTATGGTTTTTGTATTCTGCCCTGCGAAGATGTAGCGCCCGTCGAAGTTGGTGTTAAGTACATCCCTCAACCCCTCAACGTTTTGTACCACCTCATCCTTTATGGCGGCTCTGTCGCTTGCTGAGAGGGTTCCGTTTGCACCATAAATAATCAGTTCCCTTACCCTTTGAAGGATCGCTGTAGCACCATTTAAGGCTCCATCCTGGGTCTCCACCCAGCCTATGGTGTCGCTTATATTGGAGTTGTACTGGGTATTCATTCCAATGTTGTTCCTAATGTCCATGATTTTGGAGACCAGCATTGGATCATCTGATGCCCTTGTGACTACCTTTCCCGAGGATAGCTGATTCTGGTACTTGGACATCTGGGTGAGATTTCTGTTTAGATTATTTAGAAAGTTTGTTGCAAGCGTCTTATTAGTTATCCTCATTTACTACACCCCCGTCCTGTTGATCAGTACATCGAGCATTTCAGTCAACACTGCCATTACCCTCGCATTGGCCTCGAATGCCTTTTGATACTTTACAAGGTTTGAAACCTCCTCGTCGATGGATACTCCTGTTGTTGACTCTTTTCTCATTTCCAGCTGTCCTACGAGCGCCTCTTGGTTTTTGACCATATTGTCGGCATGCTCCTTTGAAATCCCTACTCTTGTTATCATTGAATTGTACTTGTTTTCCAGTGTAGTTGACTCGCCACCAAAATCAATTGGTGTGTTTCTTATAGCAGCTATCGCTGCTGCCCTGGAGCCGTCTCCTGCTGGAGAGGCTGCATTTTCTCCTGCAAGGAGCTTGCTGTTGTCCTCTATAAGGTCAGGATTTACCGATAACCTTCCTTCGTCTGAAATAAAAATTGCTATAGGGTCGTCAGTTACACCGTCGGTATGTGCTTTATTAAATGCCGCTGCCACGGCAGCGCCGTAATCCTTCATTTCCTTAAGCTGGTCCACGAGGACCTCCTTACTGTCAAGATAGCCTTTTATAGCTCCCTTTGTGGACAGTATCCTAAGGTCCAATGTGATTGGGTCCCCATCGGCATTCAATGGCTTCCCCTCATGATTGAGGGCTGCTTCTCCGCCTACGATGACGCTTACCCTGTTGTACTTGTCTGTTTCTACCTTAAAATCAGTAATGGAAGACATTTCCATAAGGAGCTTGTCTCTTTGGTCCAGAAGATCGTTGGGCGTGTGTCCCTTCACTGAAATATTGAATATCTGTCTGTTCAATGTATCCAGGTTGTCGATTATCGAATTGAAGTCCAATATTTGCTTATCGATCTGATAGTCAGTTTCTCCGATTAGAGAATCTATTTGCGACTGGATTTGGTTAAGGGTATCTGCAAAGGTTCTGGATTTTTCGATTACTATGGTTCGCGAGCTTAGACTCTCAGGGTTTTTAGCGAGCTCCTGGTATGATTTAAACATTTCACCAATGTTGAAGTTCAGACCAGTGTCTGAGGGTTCATTAAAAATCGTCTCCAGCTGCTCGAGCATCTCTGATTTTGTACCAAACTGACTTAGGGTGGCAGTCTCCTGACGAATCTGTTTGCCGGTAAATTCATCGACCAATCTGATCACCGAATCCATCTTAACACCTGTACCCAGCTGTCCAACTCCTCCGTAGGTATATGCCAGGTCAGCCTTGAGCTCTACCCTTTGTCTTGAATAACCCTCCGTGTTGGCATTGGAGATATTGTGCGCTGTGGTATGAAGGGCTGTCTGCTGCGCATTCATTCCCTTGTTTGCTGTATTAAGCGTGTTGAATATTCCTGCCATAGTACCCTCCTATACCTTATGATCTATAAGGTTGATATCCTGAGTTTGCTTGTTGTATTCTCCCTTTTGGGAATAGGTATCTGCTACTGCGTTTATGTTTTTTGCTATAGTTTCAATAAGTTTTTCCTGAAATTTAAGCGCCTGCTTCGTCAGAAGCAGGTTGGTTTCCTGGAGATCCTTGATTTCTTCAATGAGCTTAATCGTTTCTTCATCTATTTTTGCATCATCTTTTTTTAATTCCTCAAGACTGCTTACGATCTCAATTTTCCGTTCTATAAGACTGGCAACCACGGGGCTGTCATTTTTGATAAGAGCCTCTTTTTCATCCTTAAGAATAGCTAAAAGCTCCCTTAATTGTTTTCTCAATCCTTTAAGATCAAACATTACTCAACACTGCCTTTCTCATCACTGATAGTGTCAAGGATTCTTTGTGCAATTTTCCCTGGATCGATCCTGTAGGTCCCTTCCAACACTGCTTTTCTTATTTTTTCTACCTTTTCACTGTAGCCTTTATCTTCAATTTGATTTATCCTGTTGACTAATTCCTTGGCTGAGCTGGAAATTTCAACATTTACGCTTTTAGTAGCCTGAGTTGTTTTAGGATCAGCTTTTCTCTCATTTTCCCTATTGGCGGAACTTATCATAGGGTTGTTTTGAACCTTGTTGATTTTCATACAGCTCCCTCCTTGTTTCATTTGTTTATATATCGGCACATGTTAAAAAAATTTAATGATAAATTTAATAGCATTTCATAAAAAATTAACCCGGGATCATTTCCCGGGCCGACTGATCTATAATCCCCTTACTCTTTGCTCCCTGCTTAGGATATTAGTTATTCTTATTCCAAAGTTTTCATTTATTACTACAACCTCTCCCTGTGCGATCAGCTTCCCGTTTACATATATTTCAAGAGCCTCGTCAGCCTGCTTATTAAGCTCGACGACAGAACCGTTGCCGAATGACAATATCTCTTTTATGGTTTTTTTTGACTTCCCAAGGACTACACTGAATTCAAGTGGAACATCCATTATTAAGTCGAGGTTTCGGGGTGGATTACCTGAATCGTCCTTTGGTGTCAGCTGGTTGAAAATTGGTCTTTGAACCGTAACCTGTGGCTGTTCCTTATCCTGCTCTTTATTTGCCTTAGCTTGCTCTTTGTAGGCTGAAGGTGTTTCTTCATGGACTGGTTCTGAAGCTCCTCCTGAGGACAGGTCGTTGTTCATGATCGATATAATATCGTCAACTGTTTCTCTCTCAAACAGCTGCATCATCTTGCTATCGATCAGGCCTTCAACTGTAAGATCAAACTCAATCTTACAGATGTGGGTACTGTAGTCCATTCCCTCCACTTCATAATCAGAGTCCAACTCCCATAGGTCCACCTGAGGCGGGTTTATATCTATCTCCTTGTCTATCATGGTTGCCATGGCAGTTGAGGCTGATCCAATCATCTGATTCATTGCCTCTGCGACAGCACTTTGCTGGAGTTCAGTCATCTCAGAGGACTGTACGAGTCCGTCTCCTCCCATCATAAGGTCAGCAATTATGGCTGCATCTTTTATATCGACCATGAATATATTGTTGCCGCTCAGCCCATGCTTAAAATCTACCTTTGCAACTACCTTTGGGGACTGAAATTCGTTTACAACCTCTCCAAAGGGCTTCCAGGAAACCTTTGGGGTCGTTATACTTACCTTCTTGCCGAGTATGGTAGAGAGAGTCGTGGCTGCAGTTGACATGGAAATATTGCCTACCTCGCCAATGATATCCATTTCTATGTCGGTCATTCCTTTTGACCCGTTTGCTAAGCCTTTGCTTAACAAGGCATCGATCTCTTCCTGGGAAATTAGCTTATCGTTCATCACATACCACCCTCTTCTTCCAAATATTCAACTACCTCGACAGCAAGCTTGCCGTCTACTTGTCCTGGTTTTACCAAATAATATTCTATTTCCTCCACATACATTTTCAGTGGATCATTTATGTTCATGTCCAGTTGTATTATGTCTCCCTTTTCCAACTGGAGTATGTCCCCCACGGTTATTATGGATTTGCCAAGGCCAACCTCCACGTCCACAGTGACGTTCATCATATGTTTCTCGATCAATCCTCTGTATTCGTCCATTGAACCCTGGTTGTTCTGGAATCTGTTTCTTAGACTTAGATTGTCCATGATATTGTCAAAGGACAGGTATGGAATGCAAATATTCATGTAGTTTTTCTGTTCACTTATTTCAACCGAGAAGGTCATAAGTACTACTGGCTCATTGGGCGATATAGCCTGAACTGTTTGAGGGTTTGATTCGACCGACTCAAGCTCAGTTTCGATCTCTAAAATCTCGCTCCAGGCGTTGGTGAAGGACTTGAGAATTCCTATAATCACTTCCTCAAGGATGGTTATCTCAATATCTGTGAAATCGGTTTTATTCGCCTCATCATAAGAGGCTGAGCTGACTCCACCGCACATAAGCTCTATTATCTGAAGGCATAGCGTTGGACTCAGTGCAAGAAGCTGATTGCTCAACAGAGGCCTGGATCTGAATAACCCCACGACCGTTGACAGTGGCACTGATCTAAGGAACTCCTCAAAGCTTATCTGCTCTATAGCAATAATTTTCATATCCACATTTGTTAAGATCTGATTGGATATGGAAATGCTGGACAGTTTTGAGAAATTTTCAAAAACCATATACAAAGAGTCTATATACTCTTTGGAAAGCTTAAAAGGACGTCTGAAGTCATAGGGCTTGACTTTATTGCGGTCTTCCCTTTCAGTAAGCTCCTCTGCCGGCAGCTGTCCACTATCTATTGCTTTAAGAAGAGAATCTATTTCCTGCTGAGATAAAACTTCTTTCAACTTAATCCCTCTTTTTCAGAAAGTAACTCATCTACATCCAAAATGTTCACGATTGCTCCATCGATCTGTATTATTCCCTTGATACCTAAGGTATTTTGGGCTTCTATGTTTTGTATAAGACTTTCATTTATGTCCATTACTTTAAGGACTTCGTTTATAAGTAATCCTACTTTGTGGTCCTTATTGCTTACTATCATAATATTATTGTAGCACAAATCCTCCTCCAAGTGCAAAAGCTTACTTAGACTTATCTGAGCAACGACATTCCCGCGGAGATTTACAAGTCCCTCAACTCCATATGGCGATTTAGGAACATTGATTGATGGAAGCAATTTGGTTATTTCTTCTATCTTTTCTGTCGCTATGGCAAAATGCTTATCGCTTAGCTTGAACACAATAATTTGCATGGTAAACCTCCAATTATCCGCTTACTTTTGCCATCGACTGCAGAACTCTGTCAGTTTGGAAAGGCTTAACTATGAAATCTGAAGCTCCAGCCTGTATTGCATCCATAACCATTGACTGTTGTCCCATTGCACTGCACATTATTACCTTTACCCCTGGGTTTAAAGCCTTGATGCTTTTCAAAGCCTGGATCCCATCCATTTCTGGCATTGTAATGTCCATGGTTATCAAATCAGGCTTTTCTGCCTTGTATTTCTCAATAGCCTCTATCCCGTTCTGGGCCTCGGCTACTACCTCAAAGCCACCCTTCTCAAGAATATCCTTCAATTTCATTCTCATAAAGACAGCATCATCAACTACCATTACTCGCTTTCCCATAGCACTACCTCCATTATCATCTTATGATTATCTATTTTAACCGCAGAGATTGCCTACATCAAGTATAAGTGTTATATCTCCGTTTCCAAGTATTGTTGCACCGAGGTATTCCTTCATTTTCCCGAGAACTCCGCTCAGCTTCTTGATTACGATCTCCTGCTGACCAAGGAGATCGTCCACAAGAAGTCCGTAGTATCTGTCTCCAAGATGAACCAATATCAGGTGCTTTCCTGAGCTTGAGGCTTGTATCCCGAGCTTTTTGTCCAGCCTTATTACCGGAGTAGCCTGACCTCTGTACATATAAACCTCGCGGTTTAGTGAGTTCATTATCTCTCCATCTGTTACCTTTACTACCTTTTCCACCAGTCCAAGTGGCACGGCAAACACTTCATCGGCTATTTTAACCATCAGTGACTGAATTATTGACAGAGTAAGCGGTAGTTTTATTGTAAATGTTGTGCCGACCCCGACCTCGCTTGTCAGTTCAATAGTGCCACCAAGGCTGCTGATTTTTTGCTTCACTACATCCATTCCTACGCCCCTTCCAGAAATGCTTGTAACCTCTTTGGCTGTTGAAAAACCGGGGTTGAATATCAGATGCTGGATCTCAGTATCTCTTAAACCGTCTATGTTGAGACCCTTTCTTACAGCTGCTTCTCTTATTTTTTCCGGGTCCAGTCCCTTTCCATCATCACTTAAGGTAATTATTACCCTATTTCCCTCCTGATACGCTGAAAGCTTAACTATTCCTTTGGTAGGCTTTTTGAGATTTCTTCTCTCCTCCCGTGTTTCTATTCCATGATCTACAGCATTTCTGAGAAGGTGGATCAAAGGTTCTCCCAGTTCAGAAACTACTGTTCTGTCAAGCTCAGTTTCCTCACCTTCTATTTGGAAGTCTATCTCCTTGTCAAGCACCTTGGAAAGGTCTCTTACCATCCTTGGGAATCTGTTGAATACAACACTTACTGGCTGCATCCTCATCTGTAGAACCAGATCCTGGAGATCCGTTGATATTCTTGCAACATTTGATAGTGGCTCGTTTATTTCGCTTATCCTCAGGTTGGTGCTAATGTCCTCCAACTGATTCCTATATATGACAAGCTCTGAGACTAAATTCATGAAATTGTCCAGCTTAGCAATATCTACTCTTATTGAGTTTCCAAAATTATTTGAATGCCCGGCTTTGGATAACTTCGTATCCTGTGATGATGATACTGATGCTTCTTCCTTCACCTCATTGTGCTCGTCGGGTTGATCAATCTGTTTAGGATTTACCTTATTGATCTCACAGCTCCTGATTTCTGAAATGCCGTCTATTTCAGCTGCTATTTCTTCCCTTGTAAGCCTGGTAAGGAACAGAACCTTGAAGATGTTGTCAAAATCACCCTGCTCTAATTCCTCAGGTGAAGGCTCTGTATGAATTACATCACCGTTTTGCTCCAGTCTGTTTACAACAAGGTAAGCTCTGGCACCCTTCATGACGGTATCATCGTCGAGAATTATTGATATTTCATATGTTTCATAACCTTTTTGTGCAGCTTCTAAGATTATCTTTTGGTTTGTCTCCTCTTCTTCAAGGGCGAAATCCAAATCTTCATTTATTGCAGTTTCTCTCTTGGTTGCAGCTGCATTAAGCTGGGCAACCAGTTGACTGATATCTGTTTCTGAACTGTCGTCATCTCTCAGTTTGTTGATTATTTCTGAAAGAGAGTCCAGACTGCTGAATATCAGGGAAATCACAGTCGGTGTTACTTTCTCGTTTCCACCTCTGAACAACTCCAATACACTTTCAAGCTTGTGTGTAAGAGAAGTCATGGTTTCATATCCCATGGTTGCAGCCATGCCTTTTAGTGTATGTGCAGCTCTAAAAACATTTCCCAGGGCTTCTTCGTCTGACGGGTCTCTTTCAAGCATCATGACCCCATCGTTAAGTATCTGCAGGTATTCTGTTGATTCTTCCAAAAACACGTCTTTGTATACGCTATTGTCGTCCACAATGTTCCTCCTAAAGCCTATATTTTCTCATAAATTGATGTTGTGATCTTCTTAAAGCCGAACTCCCCAGGATTATATATTCCTTCTGTTGCTCCTATAAAGAAAATCCCCCCAGGTACAAGGGCTTCACTAAATTTATGATATATTTCATTTCTCACTTCATTTTTAAAATAAATTGTTACATTCCTGCAGATAATAGCATGAAGGTCCTTCTCATATGTATCATTTATAAGGTCATGCCTTTTGAAATTTACAAGCTTCTTTATATCATCGTTAATCATATAATCAGACCCGTCAATTGAAAAATACTTTTTGAGATACTCCTTGTCTATATTTTTAAGATCCCGCTCCTTGTACATCCCTTGTTTCGCCTTATCCAATATATTCAAATCGATGTCAGTAGCGATTATTTTTGCGCTCCTGTCCAATCCTTTAGAATGGAGTATCATTCCTACCGTATATGGCTCAGCACCATTTGAACAGGCAGCAGACCATATCTTTATATTCCTGAATCTGGGAATTATCTTTGCTGACAGTGCTTGTTCAAACTCATCGAACTTGTCCTTATTTCGAAAAAACTCAGTCACATTTATAGTAACCTGGTCGAAAAAATCATTCCTTATGTTGTCGTGATGCTTGATCAACTCTGCATACTCCTTAAAATTTCTGGCACCTGCTTTTCGCATCACAGATGCGATCCTTCTTTGCATCTGTGCATCCTTGTATGCATCGAGTGTAAGGCCATAGCTCTTGCGGACCCAGTCATAGAAATATTTATAATCAAGTTCCATAATATCACCTTACCATCCTGTTTAATGTTTTTGATATGTCCTCCAGACTTAATATTTCGTCTACGACACCTCTGGATATGACGCTGCCAGGCATTCCGAATACTATTGAACTTTCCTTGTCCTGAGCTATGTTGTATCCACCGGCTTCCTTAATTCTTGACATACCGTCCGAGCCGTCCTTGCCCATTCCGGTCAATATTACTGCAAGTAGCTTTTCTTTGTATTTTTCAGCTGCAGAGAAAAAAAGATAATCAACTGCCGGTCTTACTCCGTGAATTTTTTCTGTGCTTTGAAGCATGATCTGATCTTTGACTATTACCATATGATAATCTCCTGGTGCCAGGTAAACCGTTCCACTGTCTATATTCATCCCATTTTGTGCCTCAACTACTTTTATTTGCGACTCACGATCCATTCTTTCTGCGAGGGAGGTTGTAAAACCCTTAGGCATGTGCTGTACGATAAATACTGGGATCCGAGTGTTTTTGGGAAGCCTGCTAACCAGTTGAACAAGTGCTTTGGGGCCACCTGTCGATGCTCCGATCACAAGTGCTTCATATCTTCTGTTAACCTGAGTGGATTTACTGACAGGATTTTTTTGCAGTACTCTTGAATCAAGAAGGTTCTCGTTAAAGTAGTTTTTTATTTTATGTTCAATGTCACTCTTGATTTCCGAAAAATTTGAGCCTATATTTACAGGCTTTTCGATAAAATCTATCGCACCATGCTCCAGTGCTTCTATCGTTATTTCAGGTCTGCTGTTAGAACTTAGCATAATAACAGGGATGTTCGTTCTTCTCTTGATTTCCTTTAATGTTTCTATCCCATTAAGACCTGGCATTTCAACATCTAATGTAATGATGTCAGGGTTCAGATTTGGAATAATTTCAAGTGCATCAATACCGTTTCTTGCTGTGCCGACCACCTCTATGTCTCTAAATTCCTTCATCATATCAGAAATTATTTTCCTCATGAATGCTGAGTCGTCAACTATTAAAACTCTTATTGCCATATCTTTCCTCCTAGCTTACAGCAAAAGTGGTTCCTTATTAACTGTGCTTATAGTTACCTTAAAGTCAGTCAGGTCTACAGTCATAGTCCTGCCTGCATTACCTCCCGTATCTGAGCCGATTATTGGAATTCCAAAGCTATTTAATATGTCAGTTACGGCTTTTATGTTTTTTTGCCCGATTCCATCTATCAGATTATCCTTACCTTGATAGAACATACTTGCACCACCGGCAATTTTAGCTTCAAGCTTCTCACTTCCACTCATCGATATTATTGCGTCTATCATAAGTGGCAAAGCCAAATCAGCAAATTTCTCGGGTTTGTCAACCTTTGAAAAGAAATTGCTGTCAGGCAGCAGGATATGACTGAGGCCACCTACCTTCTTATTCTTTTCGTAGACTGCGATTCCTACACAGGATCCTAACCCTATAGTAATTAGCTTAGCAGGTGCTTTAGACACTGCAAACTCTGAGATCCCTACTCTTATAATGCTCATGCCTTAATCACCTGCTTACTTTTTTGTCTACTAATTAATCTGTTCATTGATCTCAAGCAATTCAACTTCCTGATCTAAGGTAAATATTTTGTTTATGTCGAGGATCACAATGATCTCATCATTTTTCTTAATGTATCCCATAATGTAGTCTTTTGATATTATGAAGTCTTTGTTCGACATCTCAATATCAGTGTCTTCGATCGTTATTATCCCTTTGATATCCTCAACTACAAATCCAATCTCCTTTTCTTTCCAGATAGCGATTATTACCTTTTTGTCCTTTATTGCCGATTCACTTGTGCCATAGAGTCTTGCGGATAGGCTGATAACCGGGAGTACAGAGTTGTTGTAGGGAATAACGCCTTGCACGAAGCTGGAAGCTTCAGGTATTCGCTGTGGCTCTATGTATTCGATTATTTTACTGATGTTTTTTATCTCCAATGCAAATTCCTGTCCACCTGAAATAAAAATTAGAAATTGTTCCATATGATCCTCCTGTATTTGAAAATTTTTACGGGTTAATGATACTGATATACTCCTCTATTCAAGACTATTAGGCAGGCTTTTTTGCTTAATTAACTCCCTTGATGGAATATCAATATGGATATCGGATAAAGCCGTAATAAGTTAAGAAGATTCATTATAAAATGAAATTGAACTGATATAAAAAGCCCTTAGATGATTATCTGTGTTATGATTTAATCACGACTAAAAATCTAACACGGAGGACAATCACTATGGACTACCCTAATAATACCACTGATTCGATGAAAAACAAACACCCAAACTACGAGGAGAGAATGTTTATTCAACTTCGTCTTCAAGATGGATTTACCCCTACAAGATAGCAAAACAACTTGGCAGATCAAGGAATGCCATTCTAAATGAAATCAGAAAAGGTACAACGAAACTAATAACTGCCAATAGGAAAGTTGAAGTATACTTGACTTCCGTTGGCAAAGCAGTCTATGACAACAACTGCAAGAGCTCCTCCAAGCTATTTAAAAGGCTACAATGCAGCGAATTCATAGATGATGTCAACAAAATGGTCAAAGAAGGTAAGCGGTCATCCGACGCATGCGTTGGTCGTGCTCTGAAAGCCGGAAAGTTCAAGCCTTCTGAAATGGTATGCACAAAGACCTTTTACAATGGATACAATACACCATAAGAGCTCTTTGAGGACGAACTGGGTGCAATTTATGCGTCATAGCAGAATCCATCGAGTTTCCATTTAGACATTTACGGCATCGAGTGCCGAAAGGCCAGCTTCGAGTATACGACGCTACAAGTTGACAAGGTCGGGTAGTATTTTCGATGAAAATCTCCACCCTTCCCATGACAAATCAATCATGATGCAGTACAAGATCTGTCAGGCATGAAAATTAGTTCAATTTGTTATTGCAATTTATCTCTTTATAAAATTAAAAAAGACCCGCTGCAATATGCAGCGGATCTTCATTCACAGTCTGGCAACTTCCTACTCTCCCAGGTCGTTTCCAACCAAGTACCATCGGCGTTAAGAGGCTTAACTTCTGTGTTCGGTATGGGTA